>ERZ777305.365-NODE-365-length-75106-cov-9.583710_pt1 | contig 75106 bp, 53 predicted proteins | sample MGYA00374965_ERZ777305 | MGnify/ENA primary metagenome ERZ777305 (study PRJEB29328, sample SAMD00013331) | mouse gut metagenome | study: EMG produced TPA metagenomics assembly of the Metagenome analysis of fecal microbiota from mouse which was promoted...
TGTTGCTTAATCATGTCGAACATTAAAATCTATTTAAATTCAAACACTCTCTAAGATTCGCGCAGCAAGATTGTCTTTCCGGCAAATATAGCGAAAAGTCATAAGATTGCAAGCCATATTGACGCACAAATGCAACTATCCGCTCAATATAAGAGGATATTGGCGCAAGGCAGACGATTAGACCGCTTCATTCTTGGCTTTTTGGACGGAAATACGTAATTTTGCAGCCGAAAAACAAAGGGCTTAGCCGCCCTAATACTATAAAAATGGAAATTATCCGTACAGTAAAGCGTCTTGAGGAGATTTGCCACGCAGCAGGTGAGTCGGGGAAGAGCATAGGCCTCGTTCCCACAATGGGCGCACTCCACGCTGGCCACAAGTCGCTTGTTGACCGTGCCCGCAAAGAGAACGACATACTCGTTGTCAGTGTATTTGTAAACCCGACCCAATTCAACAATCCCGACGACCTCCGCACATACCCACGCACAGAGGAAGCCGACTCCGCCATGCTCGAAAGCTGCGGCGCCGACTATGTGTTTATGCCCACAGCGGAGGAAATATATCCCGAGCCTGACACACGCGTGTTTGACCTTGGCCCCGTGGCCGAAGTAATGGAAGGAGCGATGCGTCCCGGACACTTCAACGGAGTTGCCCAGATAGTTAGCAAGCTCTTCGCATGGGTCCGCCCCACACGCGCATACTTCGGCGAAAAAGATTTCCAGCAGATTGCGGTGATACGCAAGATGGCTGCTCTCGAAGGTTTCGACTTCGACATCGTGGCGTGTCCGATAGTGCGCGAAGCAGACGGCCTCGCCCTCAGCTCGCGCAATGTACGCCTCACAGCCGAAGGACGCGCCATCGCGCCACAAATCCACAGCCTGCTTGAAAAGAGCCGCCAGCTCAAAGAGCAGGGCCTGAAACCCGCCGAAGTTGCCCGTGCCACAGCCGAGGCAATCGATTCGGTGGCGGGTCTAACCACGGAATATTACCAGATAGTCGACGCTCTCACCATGCAGCCCGTCGACGACTGGAGCGACGCCGGAGCCGAAGGCACCGTCGGCTGCGTGACAGTATACTGCGACAACGTGCGTCTTATCGACAATATACGCTACTAAAAATGTATATCCAAGTACTCAAATCGAAAATACACCGTGTGAGTGTGACAGAGGCACGGCTCGACTATATCGGCAGCATCACAATCGACGAAGACCTCCTTGATGCGGCCAACATACTTCCCGGCGAGAGAGTCTACATTGTGAACAACAACAATGGCGCGCGCCTCGACACCTACACCATACCCGGCGAAAGAGGCTCAGGCACCATATGCCTCAACGGAGCTGCCGCTCGCCTTGTGCAGCCCGGCGACATCGTGATAATAATGGCCTACGCCACCATGACTCCCGACGAAGCCCGCGCCTTCAAGCCCGCAGTGATATTCCCCGACACAGCCACCAACAAGCTATAAGCCACCCTCCCCTACCCCGTAATATAAAATGTTCGAAAAACTTAGCGACCGCCTTGAGCGAAGCTTCAAGCTCCTCAAAGGCCAGGGCAGAATCACAGAAATAAACGTTGCCGAAACCCTCAAGGACGTTCGGCGCGCCCTAATCGATGCCGACGTAAACTACAAAGTAGCCAAAACCTTTACCGACACCGTAAAGCAGAAAGCCCTCGGCCAGAACGTTATCAACGCCATCAAGCCGAGCGAGCTTATGGTGAAAATCGTTCACGACGAACTCGCCTCGCTCATGGGAGGCGAACCCACCCCGCTCAACCTCTCCGGCCGCCCGGCAATCATTCTTATGTCGGGTCTGCAGGGTTCCGGTAAGACCACCTTTACCGGCAAGCTCGCCAAAAAGCTCAAGGAAGAGAAGAACATGCGGCCGCTGCTCATTGCCTGCGACGTGTATCGCCCCGCCGCTATCGACCAGCTGAAAGTACTTGCCGAGTCGATAGGCGTCGACGTATATACCGAAGACGGCGTGAAAGAACCCGTAGCGATAGCACGCCGCGGCGTGGACTTCGCAAAACAGCACCACTACGACCTCGTAATCATCGATACCGCAGGCCGCCTCGCGGTCGACGAACAGATGATGGACGAGATCGAGGCCATCAAAAATGCCGTAAATCCCGGCGAAATACTCTTCGTTGTCGATGCCATGACAGGTCAGGACGCCGTTAATACCGCCAAGACCTTCAACGAACGCCTCGACTTCGACGGAGTGATACTTACCAAGCTCGACGGCGACACACGCGGCGGCGCGGCCCTGTCGATACGCAGCGTGGTAGAGAAACCCATAAAGTTCATCGGTACAGGCGAACGCCTCGACGGCATCGACATATTCTACCCCTCCCGTATGGCCGACCGTATTCTCGGCATGGGCGACATCGTGTCGCTCGTTGAGAAAGCGCAGCAGCAGTACGACGAGAAAGAAGCCGAAGAACTTGCCAAGAAACTGCGTAAGAACCAGTTTACCTTCACCGACTTCCTCAAGCAAATCAACCAAATCAAGAAGATGGGCAACATCAAGGATTTGGCTGCCATGATACCGGGCGTGGGCAAGGCTATCAAGGACGTGGATATCGACAACGACGCTTTCAAAGGCATCGAGGCGATAATAATGTCTATGACACCGCACGAACGCGAGCACCCCGACGTTATACGCGGCACCCGCGTGCAACGTATCGCAAAAGGCTCCGGCACATCTGTACAGGAAGTAAACCGCCTGCTCAAGCAGTTCGACCAGATACGCAAGATGATGCACCAGGTAAGCACCATGGGGTCGAACCCCGCCGGAATGATGCGCCAGATGCAGCAGATGCGCAAGCGCAGAAGATAAAAAGCAGAATTTCAACAAACAAGGCAAACCACGCACATATATATGGAACTTATCGACGGTAAGAAAGCCGCGGCTGAAATAAAGCAGGAGATAGCCGCAAAAGTAGCCGAGCGCATAGCCCAAGGCAAACGCGCCCCTCATCTTGCAGCCATACTCGTAGGGCATGACGGCGGAAGCGAAACATATGTGGCACACAAAATCAAGGCTTGTGCCGAATGCGGATTCCGCTCCACCCTCATTCGCTTTGAAAGCACCGACGAGGCTCCGCTGCAGCAAAGCGAGCTGATAGCCGCCGTCGAAAGTCTGAACAACGACCCCGAAGTCGACGGGTTCATCGTCCAGCTCCCCCTGCCGCGCCATATCGACGAAAACGCGGTAATCGAGGCTGTAGACCCCTCGAAAGACGTCGACGGCTTCCACCCCGTCAACGTGGGGCGCCAGTCGCTCGGGCTTCCCTGCTTCCATTCGGCCACTCCCGCCGGTATCGTCGAACTGTTAAAGCGCAACAACATACCCACAAAGGGCAAGCGCGTGGTAATAGTAGGCCGCAGCAACATCGTGGGCAAGCCGCTGGCAGCCATGCTGATGCAGAAAGGCGCCACAGCCGATGCCACTGTCACAGTGTGCCATAGCGCCACTCCCGACATTGCAGAAATCACACGTCAGGCCGAAATACTCGTGGCGGCAGTAGGTCGGCCCGGCATGATTACCGCCGATATGGTTGCCGACGGAGCCACTGTGATCGACGTAGGCACCACACGCGTGGCCGACCCGACCCGCAAAACAGGATTCCGCCTCTGCGGCGACGTCGATTTCGACAACGTAGCGCCCAAATGCAGCTTCATCACACCCGTACCCGGCGGCGTAGGTCCGATGACAATCTGCTCTCTCATGCAGAACACCCTTTTGGCAGCTGAGCGCAAAGACTGATGCTCTCTTTTCTGCTGCCGCTATATGTTTCGCTCATCTCCCTCGCTTCAGGTTACGACGAGGCAGAACTTCTCTTCGTGGGCGACGCCATGCAGCATCAGGCACAGCTCGACGCTGCCCGCAGCAGCAAATCAGGCTATGACTACAGCGCTTATTTCAGCGCTGTGGAGCCCTATGTGCGGGAGGCAGACTTCGCCGTAGCCAATCTCGAAACACCGGTGGGCGCAGCCCCCTACTCCGGCTATCCGTGCTTCAACGCGCCTCCCGCATTCGCCAAGGCGCTTTCTGATGCCGGATTCGACCTCTTGCTGACAGCCAACAACCACACTCTCGACAGAGGAGCCAAGGGCCTGAAAGACACCATAGCCACGCTCGACAGCCTCGGCATAGCGCATATCGGAACATACGCCGACGACAGCGCCCGTGTCCGCGTCCTGCCTAAAATCGTGAGCATCAACAACATCAAGTTCGGATTTCTCAATTACACCTATGGTACCAACGGCATAGAGCCTCGCGACGGCGTGGTTGTGGACTATATCGACAGAGCAAGCATAAAAGCCGATGTGGAGGCCGCGCGCCAAGCCGGAGCCGAGCTTGTGGCGGTGTGCATACACTGGGGCGACGAGTACAAGCTCCTGCCCAACAAGCAACAGAAGCACACGGCTGATTTCCTCGAAGCCATCGGCGTTGACATGGTGATAGGCTCTCACCCGCACGTGATACAGCCTATGGAACTCAGGCCAAACCGCTACAAGCCGGAAAAAAATATATTCATAGTCTATTCTTTGGGCAATTTCATATCGAATATGAGGACGCCCGACACACGCGGCGGAGCAATGGCCCGCATAAAGATACGCCGTGGTGCAGACCGCACGCCGCGCATAGAGGAAGCCGACTACAGACTCGTGTTCACAATTCCCGGAACATCGCCCGCCAACAACTTCCGGCTCGTGGAACCGTCGAAAATCGACGATGCCGCGTGGAAAGACAAGGCCGCGCTCTTTGCCAAACGCGCCAGAGCGATATTCGACGAGCATAACTTAGACGTGCCTGAAGCTGCACAATAATGGGCGTATTTCATTTCAAACAATTCGATATCGACGACAGCGGCTGCGGCATGAAAATCTGCTCCGACAGCGTGCTGCTTGGCGCGTGGTTCTTTCCGCGCCACAAACGCGCGCGCCGCGTTGCCGACGTCGGCGCCGGCTCGGGCCTCCTGTCACTTATGGCTGCTCAAATTCTCCCCGGCGCAAGCATTGCCGGACTCGAAATCGCCTCCGACGCAGCCCGTGCCGCACGAGCCAACTTCAACGCCTCTCCGTGGGCCGGCCGCCTTGCCATCGTTGAAGGGAACTTTGCAGACTATTCGGCCGCCGAGCCTTTCGACTTGATTATAAGCAATCCGCCGTACTTCGCATCAGGAGAGAAAGCCTGCGACCAAGCCCGCGCCACAGCCCGCCATCAGGCATCGCTATCGTATTCCTCACTTTTGGATTACGCAAAGGCGCATCTTGCCCCGAACGGCCATCTCGGACTGATAGCGCCTGCCGAACAGACCGACGAAATAATTTTCAACGCCGAGCTGAAAAGCCTTAAACTCAGACGAATGTGCGATATCTGCGCACGCGAAGGACGCCAGGCAGGCCGGACAATGTTTGACTTCGCCCTTGCCGACGGCGACACACACTCCGAAACACTGCACATACGACAATCGGACGGCGCCCTCCACCCTCTTTACACAGCCATTGTAGAACCCTTTTACACCAAAATATCATGAAACTGGCGCTGTCACTCACCCAACGTCTGCTCCTGCTTTTATTCATATTCATAGTATGCTACGCCATCACAGCTCTTTGCGTGAAAATTGTTGGCGCCGTACTAAGCGACAATCTGCCAGCATACTTGCGCATAAGCGCAATGCTACAGGACGTTTTCGCCTTCATAGTGCCTGCCGTAGCCACGGCGCTTGTGGTAACCCGGCGTCCGGCCGACCTGCTTATGATTAGAAGCAGACCCGGCATAACGGTGTTTATGCTGGTAGTGGCGCTGCTGTTTGTTTCGATACCATTTCAGGAGGCAGTAATATACTGGAATTACCATATCACCCTGCCCCACTGGGCGCAAGGCTTTGAAGCGTGGGCACGGCAGATGGAAAACGCAGCCTTTGAAACGATGAAGTGCCTCCTCGGCGACACTTCTGTTGTGGCCTTGATTGTGAACTTGCTTATCATAGGTGTGGCTGCCGGATTTTCAGAAGAGCTACTATTCAGAGGCTGCCTGCAACGCCTTCTTACCACCGGCGGCGTCAATCGCCACGTGGCCGTATGGGTTGTAGCAGTCATATTCAGCGCGCTCCATTTCCAGCTGTTCGGCTTTGTGCCCCGCATGCTTCTCGGAGCATATTTCGGCTACCTGCTTATATGGACAGGCAGCCTGTGGGCACCCGTGGCAGCCCATGTGCTTAACAATATGATGTTCGTGCTTACAGCGTGGCTTCAGGTGCGCAACGGCGAGCCTGTCACCAACGAACCAAGCCTGTGGCATCCGGCTGCTATCGCGGCAAGCGCGGCTCTGAGTGCCGCCGTATTGTGGGCCTTATGGAAATTTGGCCGCCGCAACAGCGACAAATCATAATGTGAAATAGTCGGCATCGTTAGCCGCCGGGAAACTACGCCGAAATTCGGCGAGCTTGCCTCGGTTAAGATCCGCCACTATGAACGGCGAGTCAACAGGCCGCACGCCCACGGCCATGCCCCGGCCATCGAATATATAGCTCAAGCCGTCGTAACTGCCAAAAGCGTCTTCGCCGCCACGGTTGGCCCCGACAACGCAACTTTGGTTTTCGATAGCCCGGGCTATCAGCAGATGCTCCCACGCATAAGCACGCGCTCGCGGCCAATTGGCACACACCAGCAGCAGGTCGTACTCGCCGTGCCGGCAGCGGCACCACACAGGGAAACGAAGGTCGTAGCATACCACCATCGCCACGTTCCAGCCGCGAAAACGCACCACCGGCATCCTATCCTGCCCAGCAGCGAAAATCTTGGCCTCGCTGCTCAGCGAAAAAAGATGCCGCTTATCGTAAAATGTTTCCTCACCGCTCGGCTCTATGAAAAAAGCCCTGTTATACAGATGCGGGTGGGTCACGGCAAGGAAACTTCCGGCAAAAGCCGCCCCGGTGCTCGCCGCCCACTGCTTCACTCGGTCGATTGTAGCTTCGGTGTTACGTTCAGCAAGCGAGGCCATAGAGCCCGCATCGCCGGAATATCCCGTTGAAAAAAGCTCCGGAAGAACCACTATGTCGGTTCCTTCGGGAAGCTTGGCCAAGGCTTTCTCCACAGCGGCGAAGTTAGCCTCTTTGTCATCAGGCACTATCGAAACAGGAAGTGTGGCAACCCGCAGGTTTCCCGCATAATCATTCATCGGCACAGAATTTTTCAGGATATCTGCCCTTAAAAGGACGGTAATACTCTTTTATAGCCCTCATGTCGGCATCAACATCGCCGACCGGCTCGAAGGTGCGTTCTATTTTCGCTATTTTTGTGTGGTAGTCGATAGCCGCAAGCACTATGGGCACCTGCGCCCGCTCGGCAATTCTCAGAAAGCCCGTATGCCACTCGCAAGTACGGCTGCGCGTGCCTTCGGGAGTTATGGCTATGGCAAGCCTGTCGGCTTCCTCAAAACGCTCCACTATGATATCGGTAAGCGGACGTTCGCCCCGCTTGCGCCGAGGCACGGGGAGTCCCCCGATAGCCCGGAAAAAGCAGCCCAGCGGCCAGAAAAACCATGTATCTTTCATCAGAAAGCCCGCCTTGCGCCGCACCGACGCATAGGCAAGCTTTCCAATGATAAAATCCCAGTTGCTTGTATGGGGCGCAACGCATATGATGCACTTCGGATAATCAGGCACGCTTACACGCACCGTCCACCCGAAAAGCTTGAGAATGCGTCCGGCAAGATTCATTCCGATACGGCTTCTTTGAGAGTGGAGCGAACTTCTTCGGGAAGGGCGGCATTCATTTTCTTAACGATTGCGCACACACCGGCGTCAAATTCATCGAGCAGTCGGTTGTAAGCTTCGGCGAAGTATGTGTGACGCGCCTTGTTGTATTCCGCCTTGTCAGCGAAGTCCGACGGACGCTTGTCGAACGACACCGACACCTTTGTCAGCGAGGCGTTCTGCAGCGCGGCTGCGTCAATCAGCACTTCGTGTACGGCCTTTCTCTCTATGGAGGGGAAAGCGGCACGTGCGAGCAGGATTTCGGCGGCAAGAGCGCCACAGGTGTTGCGGATGAATTTTTTGAGTTCGCGTTTTGTTGCCATGTGTTTCTTTTTTATGGTTAGTTGTAATTCATTATCACTTTCTTAATCGCCGGGAGCGTCGGAGGCACTATCGCGGGATGCCTCCGTACAGACATAAAACGAGTAAGCTGCACAGGCAGTTCGATGGCACCGCCTGTTATACGTGTCATTATATCGAGCTGCTTGGCAGGGTGCCCGGTTGCGAATATAAGCTTGGCAGCATCAGGAACCGCTCTGCGGGCTGCACACAGCGCCACGGCGGCATGCGGGTCGAGAGTGTATGCAGAAGTCTGCCGCATAAGGTTCACGGCGTATGCTATCTCCATATCGCCCACCGCAGGTGCGGCAGCTATGTCGGCACGCATAGCGCCTGTATCGCCTCCGTATATGTTCAGAAGCCGGGGCCAGCCCGACGGATAAGCCATGTCAATGGCCGGAGCATAGGTGCGCACAGGCTGCGCCACGCTATCGACGGCTTTTCCGGCGAGCAAACGCCCGAGGGTGCCGTTGGCATTTGTGGCTCCGATAAGAGGGCCTGTCTGAAGCCCCATGCGGCGAGCCATCGCAGCGGCAGCCAATATGCTGAGGTTGCCCGAAGGTATGGCAAATGCCGCCTTCGACGCATCCACGCCTGCATTATCAAGCCGTGCCGCAGCATGGAAAGCGAGGCTCACCAAAGGCAGCACGCGGGCTATATTGATAGAATTTGCCGCCATAAGGCCGAGCGACTCCATCGACGAGTCGGCAATGGCCGCATCGACCATTCGCTTGCAGTCCTCGATAGTGCCACCCACCTCGACGGGGTGCACATTCTCGCCCAAGGCAGTGACCTGCGATATAGCCATTCTTGAAAGACGGCCCTTGGGATAGAGCACAAACACGTTCACACCCTCGGCCTTATAGAAAGCATTGGCTACGGCAGCCCCGGTGTTGCCGGTAGTCGCCACGAGTATATTGCAGGGCTTGCCGGGAACTGAAAAATGCCTCAACATTCCGGCCATAAAACGCGCGCTGTAGTCCTTCACCGTCAATGTCGGCCCGTGGTAAAGCTCGAGCACATAGGTGTCGTCGGCTATCTGTACGAGAGGGGCGTCAAAAGCGAAAGCCTCGTCGACAATCTTCTTCAGGGCCGAAGGGTCGAGATCTTCGCCTAAAAACGTGGCTGCCACCACGTAGGCTATCTCTCGCAGGGACATCTCGCCCATATTGTTGAAAAAAGCACGCGGAAGCTTCGGTAAATCTCCGGGCATATACATTCCGCCGTCCGGCGCAATGCTCCGCCTTATTGCCTCGGCAAACGCCACCGGCTCGGTTCCTCCCGATGTACTTACATACTTCATTCCTTAATAGATAACTGTGGAAATACCAAATATGCCGCCCCGCCGCACAGGCAGGCACGACAAATCTCTCTATCACGCAGACAAACTTTCATTACCACTGTTGTTTTACTTCGCAAAGATACGAATAAGTCGAGCGCAAAAGCAAATTTATTTGATTTTGCCAAAACGACGCCTCTCTGCATAAACAAATAAATTCGGTTTGTTGCTTACAAGGCATTTGGCTGAGCAGAGAATAATGAGTAATTTTGTGGTATGGGAAGAAGCAGACGCCAACAATGTATTTCCGACAACATTCTTACAAATGTGCATAGCCTCATCAAGTCGATGCGGCTTTTAGACGCCCATGCCCCGGTAATAGTAGCCCTCAGCGGCGGCGCCGACTCAGTAGCCCTGTTGGCCATACTCTCCCGCCTCGGATTTGATTGCCGCGCCGCGCATTGCAACTTCCATCTGCGCGGCGAGGAATCGATGCGCGACATGCGCCATTGCCGGACCATCTGCGAAAGACTCGGCGTAGACCTTTATATCCGCGATTTCGACGTCAAAGCCCATATGGAGCAAACGGGCGACTCCGTGGAGATGGCATGTCGCGACCTACGATACAGGTGGTTCGACAACCTTCTCGACCGCGACGGAGCGCAAGCCGTCGCCGTGGGACACCACCGCGAGGACCGGGCCGAAACATTCATACTCAACCTTATGCGCGGAGCCGGTATAGAGGGACTTACGAGCCTGCGGTACCGCAACGGAAATGTTGTCCGCCCGCTTCTCGACCTGAGCCGCAACGACATTGAGCGCTTTCTCGAATCGGAAAATCTGGATTATATAACGGACAGTTCCAATGCGAGCGACGCACACCGCCGCAACCGTGTCCGCAACCGCCTCTTCCCCATGATGGAGGAGATGTTTCCCGGTGCCGTCGACTCCGTGCTGCAAAGCATCGACAACCTGTCGCGAACACGCACCATATATGCCGAGGCAATAGCATCAAAGGACGCTATCTATCGCTCAGACAACACCATACACCTCTCCCGCCTTGTCGAGGCTGAAAACGAACCTGCCGGAGTTTTATTTGAGATAATGCGCGGTTCAGGCTTCAATTTCAGCCAGATATGCAGCATGGTGGAACGCGCCAGCTGCTCCGGGCTTAGCTTCACAGCCTCCGACGGCAACACCGTGGCAGAATTGAGCCACGGCACAATTACGCTTACCGACGGCGCAAAAGCCGTGGTTGCCGACGAAGCATATACCGTGAATCCGCGCCACGACATAAGCGAGCCTGTATCGATAGCCGTGTCCCACCACCCCGTAGAGGAGTTCCGCCCCGAACAACTCGGCGCCTGCGCGGCATACTTCGACGCGGCTGCGATTGAAGAAAACCACCTATGGCAGCTTCGCCACTACCGCCGAGGCGACCGCATGGTGCCATTCGGCGCGGTCAAGTCCAAGCTTGTAAGCGACCTTTTTGCCGCCGCCAAATACAGCGCGGAAGAAAAGCGCAGAGTCTGGCTGCTGACATGCGACGGCGAAATAGTGTGGATTCCCGGCTTGCGCAACTCCTCTTTCGCATCGATAGGGCCGCACACAAAGCGGTATATCCGCTTGCGCCTCAATCCCGAATAACCAACAAACAAATATCACACTTACTTACAAAAACATGAAAAGCAAATCTTTAACTGCAGCTGCCCTGCTGTGTGCCCTGTCAGCCTCCGCTCAGGATGGCGACATAGTGGCCACCTCGGCGTACCGCTGGCACGGCGACACCATCACCCAAGGGCCGTTCTTTGCCACAGCTCCCGACGAATACGAAATAATATCCACCTATTCGGCAGAACCGGGCTTCGGCTTCCCTATCGAAAAACAATGGAAGCTAAAAAACGACATATCGGCCTATCCGCAGCTCAGCACGCCAAACAAACTGCATACCGCCATATATAATATGGGACTCGACGAAATGGTGAACGCAGTCGAACCCGACACCACTCTGCGCACCGGCAAGGAATGGGCAGGCGTATGGACCCGCGACGTAAGCTACTCCATACTCCTGTCGATGGCGTACCTCCAGCCGGAAGCCTCGAAAATATCTCTGATGAAGAAAGTGAACCCCAACGGGGTGATAATTCAGGACACCGGGAGCGGAGGCGCGTGGCCCGTAAGCTCCGACCGCATAGTATGGGCGCTGGCGGCATACGAAATATACAAAGTGACCGGCGACCGCCAATGGCTTGAGTACATATACCCTATAATAACCAAATCAATAGCCGACGACGAGCTTACCGTGGCCTCGGACAACGGACTGACAAAAGGCGAAACATCATTCATCGACTGGCGCGAACAGAGCCACCCGCGATGGATGCAGACTGCCGACATATACCGCTCGGAAACACTCTCGACATCGATAGTGCACACTCAGGCAGTCCGCATAGCCGCCGACATAGCACGCCGGCTCGGCAAGAAAAAAGAAGCGGAACAATACAGCGCGCGCGCCGACAAAATGGCAAACGGCATAAACACCCAGCTGTGGATGCCCGAAAAAGGCTACTATGCGATGTATAAGTACGGCCGCATAAATCCCATTGTCAATCCCCGCGCCGAAACCCTCGGAGAATCGCTTGCCATTTTATACGACATCGCAGCCCCCGAACGCGCCGACAGCATAACACAGAACAACCCCACCACACCTTTCGGCACCGCCATATTCTACCCCCAGATTGCCGACATGCCGCCATACCACAATAATTCGCTATGGCCTTGGGTAGGAGCTTACTGGGCTCTGGCAAACGCCAAGGCGGCAAATGAGGAAGGAACCCTCGAGGCTATCGGCGCAGTATTCCGCCCGGCAGCACTGTTCGCCACCAACAAAGAAAACTTCGTGCTCGACAACGGTGATATCGCCACAGAACTGAACTCGTCGAACATGCTGTGGTGCCTTGCCGGAAACCTCGCCATAACCCACAAGATACTTTTCGGCATACATTTCGAGCCGGACGGGCTCGTTTTCGCGCCATTCGTGCCTAAGAATCTGGGTGCAGAACGCAGCCTCACAGGTTTTAAATACCGCGACGCCGTGCTGAACATCACCGTAAAAGGATATGGCAGTAAAATCAAGACATTCACCCTCAACGGCAAAGACCACAAACCGTATGTCCCGGCCGACATCAAGGGAGTCAACGACATAGTAATCACTATGGCTGACGATACCCCGGCGCCCAAGACCGTGAACCGCCGCCCCAACGCCAAAGCTCCCCTCACCCCGATAGCATGGCTCGAAAACAGCCCGGCTCTCAACGGCCCCGGCGTGCCTGCCAACAACCTGCTGCGCTGGAATCCGATAGAGTACATCGGAGGCTACATAGTGCTGCGCGACGGCAAGCCTGTGGCCCGCACCCGCCAGACGAGCTTCAACGCCACCGTTCCGGGCGAATACCAGGTGATAGGCGTGGCCGATGACGGCACCGAATCGTTTGCGTCCGAACCACGCTGCAACTATCCCGTCGTAGCCGTCCAAATGCCCGGCGAAGTTGCCCAGATGAGCTCGCCGGAAATATCATACATACCCGCGACCCCGGTAGAGGGATTCCACGGCGCGGGATTCAGAGAACTGGACCAGACCTCCGCCCCCGTGACAGTGGCATTCGACACTGCCGACGGCGGCACATATGCCATCAGCCTGCGCTATGCCAACGGCAACGGCCCCGTCAACACCGAGAACAAATGCGCTATCCGCACCCTCTCTCTCGACAAAAAACGCCTTGGCATAGTAGTTATGCCCCAGCGTGGAACCGCCAACTGGAACGACTGGGGAGAATCCAACACCATCCTCGCCGAAATAGCTCCCGGAAAGCACATCATAACCCTGGACTTCCGGCCTGAAAACACCAATATGAACATCAGTACAAACCACGCGATTGTCGACGAAATAATTCTCCGAAAGGTTAAATAATTCGGCGAAATTTCGCTATATTTGCAGGGCGCGGGCATAATAATTCTACCCGCGCCCTGCCTTTTTATTCAACCACAGGCACACCACGCGTGTTTTAACGATGTACAACGTACCCACATGAAAGATACCGACATACAAATAAGCCTTGCCGCAGTAGGCGAACTCGAAGGAGGCACCGCCCTCAACCGTCGCGCCCTGCGCCGACTCACCAAACAGCCCATCGTAGTAGATATGAGCGTCAAAGCCATCCCAGACCTGAAGAGGTCGCTGATCACACTGGTGGTTTCGTGCTCGTACCGCGCCGTGATAGGCTTTATCCGCGAGCGACTGATGGTATGCTCGGCCGTGGCAACATTCGAGGTCGCCGACCTCGCAGGCCACATAGAGCGGAGGGGCGAGGAAGCTGTGGTGGGCGGGAGCCTGATGATGACCATGCTCGGAATCGCCGTGGGAGCGTTGCGCGGCATAGTTGCCGTACGCACCGCGGGCACTCCCCTGCACAACAGGCCACTGCCCATAATCGACCTAAGCGCACTTATGTACAGGCTGCACTACGGCTCGTCGGCTCCGGCAGCTTTCCCGCTGTAGCCCGACGTCACAAAATTATTTTTTCGTTCCGCCTGAAAAATTTTGGACGGCAGCAAGCCCTGAGTTTGGCGTTTTTTTGAGTAATTTTGCAATTCTAATCTACATCTTGTTTTTGTAATGATTGATTCTTTTATTCTGCTCTCCATTACCGACTACCTCAACGCGGCGTGGTTCTTCGACTGGTTCGTAAACAACGCATCGTATCTTTTTGTGTTCGTCTTCATGGTGATTGAAAGCTCCTTCATACCATTTCCGTCGGAAGTGGTGGTGCCTCCCGCCGCGTATCTGGCCATGCAAAAAGGAGATATGAACATATTTCTTGTCGTTCTTGCCGCAACCGCCGGCGCTCTCGTAGGCGCGTTGGTGAACTATGTGCTGTCGCTGCTCATAGGCCGCCCCATAGTGTATGCTTTCGCCAACTCGCGGTTCGGACATGCCTGCCTGATCAATCAGGAAAAGGTAGAGAAAGCCGAAAAGTACTTCGACAACCACGGCGCAGCATCAACATTCTTCGGGCGCCTCATTCCGGCTGTGCGCCAGCTCATATCCATACCCGCAGGCATAGCCAAGATGAACATATGGGTGTTTATGCTGTTCACATCCCTCGGTGCTTTGATATGGAACTGCGTACTCGCCGGGCTCGGCTGGTGGCTGTCGCGCCATGTCAGCCTCGACGAGCTATATGTGTCGGTCGAGAAATACAACAGTTACCTTACACTCGGCGGAATCATAATACTCGTGTTATGCGTGCTGTACATACTTTATAACGCTTTCAAAAAGAATAACGCCACCAAAACGAAATGATAGTAGCCCCTTCCATACTTTCGGCTGATTTCGGCTGCCTCGGAGAATCAATCGCCATGCTCGAAAGCGGCGGCGCCGACTGGATTCACTGTGATGTAATGGACGGAGTGTTCGTGCCGAACATCTCGTTCGGTTTTCCGGTGATATCGGCCGTGGGCAAACTCACCCGGAAGCCTCTCGACGTGCATCTGATGATAGTGAATCCCGAACAGTACGTAGGCCGAGTGCGCGATTGCGGCGCTATGATGATGAATGTGCATTACGAAGCATGCACGCATCTGCACCGCACCGTCCAGAGCATTCACACCGCCGGCATGAAGGCCGGGGTGACACTCAACCCGGCGACCCCCGTGGCAATTCTTCAGGACATTATCGCAGACATCGACATGGTGCTGCTCATGAGCGTCAACCCCGGGTTCGGCGGCCAGTCGTTCATAGAGCACACAATCAAAAAAATAGAACAGACTCGCGCGCTGATAGCCGAAAGCGGCTCGAAAGCGCTTATTGAAGTTGACGGAGGCATCAACCGCTCCACAGGCGCACTCTGCGCGCAGGCCGGAGCCGACATTCTCGTTGCCGGAAACTCGATTTTCTCTTCGGCCGACCCTCACGCCGAAATAACATTCCTTAAAAACCTATAAGCAGCCTCTGCTGCTCCTTTCTCTCTCTCTGCTGTAACACAATGGCAAAACAACGCAATATCGACCCCTCTATCGACGATATAGGTATTAACGCAATACCGGGATCCCGCCCCGTAGACAAGCCTAAGCCCAAACGCCCGGCAGCCGGTGCCGCGCAGCGACGCGACGCCGACGCACCGCCCGTGCGCGAGCAGGCGCACGAGCGCCGACGTCCGGCTCCGAAGCAGCACCCACGCCGGGAATCATACAATTTCGTATCCTTCGTGCGCGACTACCGCACCCACCTCTCGCTCGGAGTGATATTCTGCCTCGTGGCGTTTGCCATGGTAGTCTGCGGAATCTCGTTCCTGTTCAACCACGGAGCCGACCAGAGCGTGACCCACGCCCGGACGGTAAGCGAAATAGTGGCCTCGGGCGACATCGTGCAGAACGCCGGAGGCCCCGGAGGCGCCAAATTCGCCGAATGGCTGCTTGTCGACGGTTTCGGCATCGGTTCATTCATTCTGGCGGTGTACCTGTTCCTGCTCGGCCTTGCATTGATGAAGCTGAAGCGCTGCAATTTCTGGTCACTGTCGTTCAGATGCCTGTTTTCAGCCTGCGCGATCTCCGTCATAGTCGGGCTGCTCACGTACAACCGTGCCGACGTATTCCACCTCGGTGGCACGCACGGCTACTTTGTGAACCACCTTTTGCTGCAATACACCGGCGCTCTCGGAGCATACTGCACCACGGTGGCACTTCTCGGCATACTTGTGGCGGTATTCCTCAAGCCTCTCACAATCCTCTGGAACGCCATGTCGAAGACATTCAGCAAGCATAAGGCACAGCTCCATCACGAACCGGCAGCAGAAACTGTGGCAAAGCCCGAATTCGACATACTCGACGACAATGCTGCCGGAGAAGAACCCGACGAGTCCGACGACAGCGACGCCGATGAATCGGCCACTACTGCCGCCGCCGAAGAAGCTGCCAAAATCGCAGCCGAGCACGCCCGCTTCATGCCGCCTCCCGCACTCGACGACCTTGACAGCGAGGATGGCGAGGACGAAGAACCCGAACCGGGCCATAACGCCGTTGCAGCGGCAGCTATGGCAGCGGCAGCACCTGTTGCCCCTGTTGCTGCCGAAATACCGGCCACAGTGGCCGCTGCCGCCACAGCGGCGGTGCCGGAAGTCACGTCGCCTGCTGCCGCAACAGAGCCTCAGGCAAAACCAGCCTACGAAGCAGAAACAGTCGCACTGCCCGAACAGAAAGGCGAGCCGGAAATGATTATTGTCAACGCCACACACGAAAACACTGTCGAAGACACAAAGTCGGCGCAGATAACGCACGGCGACCACATAGGCCTTGACCAACCGTACGACCAGCGCGCGCAGCATTCAAACTATGTTTTCCCGCCGCTCGACCTCCTTATAGAGCGCCCCAACCCGGTAATAATCAACGAGGAAGAACAGGCCGCCAACAAATCACTGATTGTAAACGCCCTCCGCAGCTACGACATAGAGATACTACGCATAGAGGCCACCATAGGCCCGACTGTGACTCTCTATGAAATCGTGCCCGCCGAAGGCACCCGCATTGCCAAGATAAAGAGCCTCGAAGACGACATAGCAATGAGCCTGTCGGCCCTCGGCATACGCATCATTGCCCCTATACCGGGCAAGGGCACAATAGGCATAGAGGTTCCCAACCGCAATCCGCAGATTGTGTCAATGCGTAAGATGCTCGAATCGCCTGCATTCACACAGGCCAAAGCCAAGATGAAACTGCCGCTCGCACTGGGCGCCACCGTGAGCAACGATTTTTTCATAACCGACCTTGCCAAGATGCCGCACCTCCTTGTTGCCGGCGCCACCGGCCAGGGCAAATCGGTAGGGCTCAACTGCATCATCACCTCCCTGCTCTACTCCAGACATCCCGACGAACTGAAATTCGTGCTCGTGGACCCCAAGATGGTTGAGTTTACGCTGTACCAGCGCATAGCCAACCAATATCTGGCCAAACTGCCCGAAGAAGACCGCTCCGTAATCACCGACCCTCAGAAAGTAATCGCGACCCTGAACTCGCTGTGCGTGGAAATGGACAAGCGATACGAACTGCTGTCGGAAGCCGAAGTGCGAGGCGTGGAAGCATACAACGAACGCTTCATGCAGCGCCGCCTCAACCCGGAGAAAGGCCACAGGTACATGCCATACATCGTGATGATCGTCGATGAGTTCGCCGACCTTATTATGACCGCGGGCAAGGACATATCCGTTCCGATAGGACGTATAGCACAGAAGGCACGCGCCGTGGGCATGCACATGATCATAGCCACCCAGCGACCGTCGACCGACATCATAACGGGTATGATCAAGGCAAACTTCCCCGCCCGAATAGCCTTCAAGACATCGCAGTCGATCGACAGCAAAACCATTCTCGACCGTCCGGGCGCACACCGCCTCAACGGACGCGGCGATATGCTCACCCTTATCGACGGCCGCATAGAGCGAGTGCAGTGCGCGCTGGTCGACACCGAAGAAGTAGAGGCGATCTGTATGCACATAGGCGCCCAGCCCGGCTTCACCATGCCGCTTCTCCTGCCCGAAGTTCCGACCGAGGGAGGCTCCGACGGACCGGCGGAAATAGGCGCTACGACCGACGAATTCCGCCGCTGCGCCATGTTTATCGCCTCCCAGACACAGGCCTCCATAACTATGTTGCAACGAAAATTCGAGATAGGCTTCAACAAGGCCGGCCGATTCATGGACCAGATGCAGACAATGGGAATAGTAGGCCCGGCAAACGGCGCCAAACCCCGACAGGTACTCATGACGCCCGACGAGGTGCAGCGTCTTTTCGATTGAACCGGCACCCAATGTAAGCCGTTGTATCAAATGAATATGAAACGACTCCTACTAATACTCATAGCTATCGCAGGCTGCCTTGGCTGCGCCTGCGCCGCAAGCCACGACGCCGCAGCAATCTTGGCCAGGATGAAAGCCAAGATAAACGCGTCGCCATCGCTCGAGGCAGTGTTCACCATCAACGGCGGGGAAGGCCCTGTCGAAGGCAACGCCGTCATTGCCGGCTCTAAATACACTATGCAGACCCCGCAGCTGAAAGTATGGTTCGACGGCCGCACCCAGTGGACATACCTGCTCAATACCGGCGAAGTAAGCATCACCGAGCCGGACGCCTCTGAGCAGATGGCCTCGAATCCCTTCGCCATACTCAGCGCCCACTCCGACTTCTACAAAAGCAAACGCCTCTCCGACTCGCAAGGGCGCTATCGCGTGCTTCTCACACCTGTCGGAAGTGCTTCGGGCATAGAAACGATTACTCTTTTCATAAACCGTGCCACCTCGCTTCCGTCGGCCATCGTTATAAATTTCGACGACGGAAAAAGCATCGAAGTAGTAATCGACAAAATAAGCACCGGAGCGGCAAAACCGGCCTCGGCATTCCGCTTCGACCGTGCCAAGTTCCCCTCAGTACAAGAAATAATAGACCTTCGTTAACCTTTTAACCAAAATAAACAATGACCACGATAAACACCAACTGCCTCATAATAGGCGCAGGTCCCGCCGGATACACCTCCGCCATATACACCTCGCGAGCCAATCTTAAACCCGTGCTCGTAGAAGGGCTCCAGCCCGGCGGACAGCTCACCACCACCACCGACATCGAAAACTTCCCCGGATATCCCGCAGGAATCTCGGGTCCGAAAATGATGGAGGATTTCCGGGCGCAGGCACAGCGTTTTGGAGCAGAGATAATATCGGGCGAGGTAACATCTGTCGACTTCTCCAAGCGTCCGTTCACTGTCAATATCGACGGTGGAGCCACAGTTGTAAATGCCGCCACAGTGATTATATGTACCGGCGCCACGGCTAAATACCTCGGCCTGCCCGACGAAGAACGTTTTCGCGGCCTCGGTGTGTCGGCTTGCGCCACATGCGACGGCTTCTTCTTCCGCGGACGCCCCGTGGCAGTTGTAGGCGGCGGCGACACAGCCTGCGAAGAAGCGCTCTACCTCGCCACACTCGCCTCGAAAGTGTATATGATTGTACGTCGCGACGTGCTGAGAGCCTCCAAATATATGCAGCAGCGAGTTGCCGACTGCCCCAACATCGAAGTGCTGTACAACACCCAGACACTTGGACTCACCGGTTCCGACGTACTTGAGGGCGCAAAACTCGTTCGCGGCAAAGGCACACCTGAAGAACACACACTCGACATACAGGTCGACGGCTTCTTCCTCGCCATAGGCCACAAACCGAACACCGACGTATTCGCACCCTTCATCGAGCTTGACGCCCAGGGCTATATCAAGACTGCCGGAGCATCGACAGCTACCAATATTCCCGGCGTATTCGCAGCCGGCGACGTGGCCGACCCCACCTACCGCCAAGCCGTTACCGCCGCCGGCACAGGTTGCCGCGCCGCAATCGACGTAGAGCGCTTCCTCCTCGAAAACTAAAACAAACTCCTCATTCCTCATTCCTCATTCCTCATTCCTCATTCCTCATTATTATAATTCCTAATTAACAAAAATGTCCAAAACTCCCAAAACCAACGCCGCCAGACTGCTCGAAACCGCCGGAATACCCTTCCGGCTCGTTCCATACAAATTCGATGAGAACGACCTTGCCGCGCAGCACGTGGCCGAAGAACTCGGGGAGGACATACGGCAGGTCTTCAAAACACTCGTGTTGCACGGCGAACGCACGGGGTACTTCGTGTGCGTGATACCGGGCAACTGCGAGGTCGACCTGAAAAAAGCAGCCTCGGCAGCTGGCGACAAGAAAGCCGAAATGCTGCCGATGAAAGAACTGCTCGCTACCACGGGCTATATCCGAGGAGGCTGCTCGCCGGTTGGTATGAAGAAACCCTTCCCTACCTTTTTCCACGAATCCGCTCTTGACTTCGAGCGGATATACGTGAGCGCGGGAGTGCGGGGACTACAACTCGAAGTGGCTCCCGACAAACTTATAAACTATGTGGGAGCCACAGTCTGCAATATAGTGAAATGAACACCATAGGCACCATATACCGCATAACGACATTCGGCGAAAGCCACGGTCCTGCCGTAGGTGGCGTTATCGACGGCGTACCGGCGGGAATCACCATTGATTTCGACGCCGTAGCAGCCCAGTTGGCTCGTCGACGACCGGGCCAGTCTGCGCTTACCACTGCCAGAAAGGAAAGCGATGCCGCAGAATTTCTATCAGGCTTTCTTGGCAACACCACCCTCGGCTCGCCCATAGGATTCATAATCCGGAACAGCGACACACGCTCTTCCGACTACGACAATATGGCGCGTTTGTACCGCCCCAACCACGCCGACTACACCTACGATGCAAAATACGGCATTCGCGACCATCGCGGTGGCGGCCGTTCGTCCGCCCGCGTTACAGCCCCGCTCGTCGTGGCCGGAGCGATTGCGCGGCAAGCGCTGGAGCAGCGCGGCATCGCGGTACAAGCCTATCCGGTGGAAATAGGCGGCACACGCGGCACAATTGAGGATATGGAGGGAGCGATAACGCAGGCAAGGCGCTCGGGCGACAGCGTGGGCGGCATCATCGAGTGCGTGGCATCAGGCGTCCCGGCGGGCATTGGAGAGCCGATTGGTGGCAAATTACACGCCATGCTCGCCTCTGCAATGATGAGCATAAATGCTGCAAAAGGATTTGAATACGGCGACGGTTTTGCCGGAGCGGCGGCGCGCGGAAGCGAATGCGCCGACCTGCCATACTCCGATTCAGACGGACGCATACGCACACGCGCCAACCACTCAGGCGGCATACAAGGCGGCATATCCAACGGCGAGGACATAGTTATGCGCATTGCATTCAAGCCCGTGCCGACTATCGCCATACCGCTTGAAACTGTCGATAGCGACGGCAATGCGGCAACACTCGCAGCGAGAGGCCGCCACGACCCGTGCGTGATTCCGCGCGCAGTACCCATAGTCGAGGCCATGGCGGCCATAACCATTTTCGACGCGATGCTGCTGAACCGATGCGCCAAATGGAATATCTGAGCCTGCCGTGAATCCGCACTATAAGGATTATTCCCAATTCCTTGCCGAGCACTTCGAGGGCAAGGTACAAAAACTGTCGATAGACACCGGAATGGGCTGCCCGAACCGCGACGGCACCCTCGGCACCGGCGGCTGCATATACTGCAACAATCAGGCATTCAGCCCCGACTGGCAGAAGCGTGCGCTCGGCGTTGCCGAACAAATTGCCCGAGGAAAGGCTTTTTTTGCCGGCAAATACCCGAATATGAGGTATCTGGCATATTTCCAAAGCTACACAAGCACCCACGCGCCGGTCGAAACACTGATGGCGATGTACCGCGAGGCATTGTCGCAGCCGGGCGTGGTAGGGTTAATCATCGGAACGAGGCCCGACTGCATGCCCGACGCCCTCCTCGACGCCCTGAAAACGCTCGACAAGCCCGTCATTATCGAATATGGTGCGGAAAGCAGCCATAACGACACACTAAGGCTCATCAACCGCTGCCACACATGGGAACAGACAGTCGAAACGGTGGCTCGCACCGCTGCAGCGGGCTTTCCTGTAGGAGTGCATCTGATATTAGGCCTGCCGGGCGAAGATTTCTCCAAGATGGCAACTACCGTGCGCAGAGTCAACGACCTGCCTGTGTCGACGGTGAAGTTCCACCAATTGCAGATACTCAAAGGCACGCCCTTAGCCGGAATGTATCAAAGCCTCGACATACAGCAATACAGCCCCGAAGAATACGCCGACCTCTGCGCCCGCCTTCTACTCGAACTGAGGCGCGACATAGCCATAGAACGCTTCGTGGCCCAAGCTCCGCCGGAAATGCTTATATCGCCACGCTGGGGACTCAAAAACTACCAGTTCGGCGCCCTGCTGAACAAGGCAGTCGAAAAGCTCCGCAACGAAAACAAATAAGAGCCGCTACCTTCTGGTGCGGCTCTCACTATTATGATTATACCAATGCTTTATATTATAAGCATCGCATCGCCGTAGCAACCGAAGCGGTATCCTTCCTCTACAGCTGTCTTGTACGCCTTCATCACGAGGTCGTAGCCTCCGAAAGCAGCCACCATCATAAGCATGGTGGAATAAGGCATATGGAAGTTCGTTACCAGCGACGAAGCCACAGAGAAGTCGTACGGCGGGAAAATGAACTTGTTCGTCCAGCCATCGTAAGTCTTCATATGGCCGCCCATGCTGTCGGCAGTGGCTATGGCGCGAAGCACCGAAGTGCCTACCGCGCACACACGGCGGCCTTCGTCCTTGGCGCTGTTTACGGTCTGCACCAGCTCTTCGTTGGCCTCCATCTGCTCGGAGTCCATACGGTGCTTGGTGAGGTCTTCCACGTCGATTTCGCGGAATGCGCCAAGGCCGCTGTGCACCGTCACAAATGCCTTTTTCACGCCCTTTATCTGCAGGCGTGTGAGCAGGCCGCGCGAAAAATGCAGACCTGCCGCAGGCGCTACCACGGCACCCTCGCGCTCGGCAAAGATACACTGGTAGTCTTCGGCGTCGCACGGCTCGGATTCGCGCTTGATGTAAGGAGGCAGGGGCGTTGTGCCCAAGGCAAACAATGCCTTTTTAAATTCATCGTGCGGCCCGTCGTAGAGGAAACGCAGGGTACGTCCGCGCGAAGTGGTGTTGTCGATAACCTCGGCCACCATTGACTCGTCGTCACCGAAATAGAGCTTGTTGCCTATACGGATTTTACGGGCCGGCTCCACGAGCACGTCCCAAAGCTTGTTGTCGGCGTTCAGCTCGCGAAGCAGGAATACCTCGATTCGGGCGCCGGTCTTCTCCTTGTTGCCGTAAAGCAATGCCGGGAACACCTGCGTGTTGTTGAAAACCATTACATCGCCGTCGTCGAAATAATCGAGTATCTCTTTAAAAATATGGTGGGATATCTCGCCGGTCTTGCGGTCGACAACCATCATGCGGCAAGCATCGCGCTCGGGCATCGGGTGTTCGGCTATAAGTTCATCGGGAAGATGGAATTTGAACTGCGAAAGTTTCATCTTGCTGAGAGTTGTATGTAATTGGTATTGTGTTTTATTTCTGTTCTGTTTCTACTATTTCGGCTTCGCGTATCATAGCCACGGCATCTGTCACGCTAAGGCAGTCGGCTATGCCCACATCGCCCACGCGTGTGCGCCGCAAGGCCGTAAGATGGGCGCCGCTGCCAAGAGCCGTGCCGATATCGCGGGCAAGAGCTCGTATGTAGGTACCCTTGCTGCACACCGTTCGTATGCGTATCTGAGTGGGAGAGTACTCGAGCAGCTCTATGCTGTCTATCACAAGGGTCTTGGCCTTAAGCTCGACCTCGCGTCCTTTCCGTGCGAGGTCGTATGCACGCTTGCCGTCGACCTTGCACGCGCTATACGCCGGCGGCACCTGCTCTATCGCACCCACAAAGCGCGCGAGCACGTCGCGCACAAGTTCCTCGGTGATATGGCCGGTAGGATAGGTGGCGTCGACCTCTGTTTCGAGGTCGAACGACGGTGTGGTGGCGCCGAGCGCGAGCGTGGCCTCGTATTCCTTCACTCCGGCCTGCAGCTCGTCGATACGCTTGGTGGCACGCCCCGTGCATATCACCATGACGCCTGTGGCAAGAGGGTCGAGGGTACCGGCATGCCCAACCTTCATTTTCTTAAGTCCGAGCTTGCGCAAGAGCGCGCCGCGAAGCCTCTTCACGGCATCGAACGAAGTCCAGCCAAGCGGCTTGTCGACAGCTATAATCTCGCCGCCTATAAAATCTTTCTTAGAACACATTGTAGCCCTTCAGAATACATATGAGGCCTACCACAAGGCAGTAGACTGCGAACCATACGAGTTTGCCCTTCTTCACAATCGAGAGCATCCATTTGCAGGCCAGACAGCCCACTATGAACGAGGCCATGAAGCCTGCCACAAGTGCTCCGATACCTATTTCGGGAGTGGCAGCCCCTGCTGCCGTGTCCACGGCCTCAATGCCGAGTATATCCTTGATGTCAAGTATGGCCTCGCCCAATATGGGTATTATCACCATCAGGAAGGAGAACTGGGCCACCTTCTCGCGCTTGTCGCCTATCAGTATGCCTGTTGCAATGGTAGTGCCTGAGCGCGAAAGTCCGGGCAGCACGGCCACGGCCTGCGCGCAGCCTATCACGAAAGCGTCGACAAAGGTAATGTCGCGCGGGGCACGGCCGGGCGCAACAATCCCCTCCTGCTGAGGGCGCGTGCGGAAATAATATGAAAATGTAAGCAGCGCCGCTGTCACACAGAGGCAGTAACCGACGAGCGTAAGCTCCTGGCCGAAGAATGTTTCGATAGTTTCTTTGAAGCATACGCCCACAATGCCGATAGGTATGCACGAAACCAGTATCTTGCACACATACCAGAACTCGGCGTCACGACGAAAGGTGAAGAACGAGCGGCACAAGGGCCAAAATTCACGCCACAAAATCACTATGGTGCTCAGCACCGTGGCCACATGGAGCATAACGTCGAACTGGAGGCTTTTGGCTCCTCCGAGGTCAAGACCGAGAATCTCACGGAATATTTCGAGATGTCCCGATGAACTTATCGGGAGATATTCGGCAAGTCCCTGAACAATGCCGAGTATTAAAGCGTCGAGTGTTTCCAACTATTCTATTATTTTACTCTTTCCAATTTATCGCCCCACGATATTTTTATGGAGCCGCGAACGCAAGCAGGTATTATTTGCTCTTTTTAAATTTTTCCAGCTTGGCCGGATCGATGATAATGGCCACTGCCATAGCCACAAAGCCAAGGAAGGCAATACACGGCCCGACCACTATGCGGCGCGTGCTGAAAATATCAGGATTGAACTCCTCCACGGTCGAGCTGCCGCCGAGCATCAGCAAAAAGCCGATCACTATCATAGCGCCGGCAACGGCCATTGCCACGAAATTGGCTTTCTGCAAGGGCATGCGAGTGCGGCGCATGCTTTCGTCCTGATTGTCTTTGTATATATCGTTATTTCCCATAATATTCTTATAGTATGTTTACTTTTGGCTTATGTTAAGATTTAGAATGATTTTTCGAGTATGTTTTGAGATTGAATGAAGGAGTTATGGGGTTCCATAACGACTGAATGAAAGCTTGAAACAGGCCGAAAAAGCTTTTAAAGATTCCATAGAGTTAAAAGTAAACATACTCTTATTTTAAAAACATTTCGTCATATCCTGATTTAAGATACCGGTTAGTGGCTATAGCGGCCGTAAGCGCGCACATTCCCACGCCAAGCACCACAAGAATCACGCATAGCACAGCCACAACCCACCACGGCAGCAGCTCGGCCACAGCAGGGTCGAATGTGGCGCCGTACACACGCACGCCGGCGACAACGGCACAGGCTATAGCTGCGGCAAAAAGGCCGTTGAGAGCGCCCGCCCCGATAAACGGACGCCGGATAAAGCTCCGCGTGGCGCCCACAAGCTTCATTGTGTGGATAAGGAAACGACGGCTGTATATCGACAGACTCACCGTGTTGTTTATCAGAGCCACCGATACCACCATCAGCAGCACGGCTATTCCGAGAATTACAGAGCCTATGCGCCTCAGCGTGGAATCGATCCCCTCTATGACGGCGCTTTCTGTAAGCACTTCCTCCACCGCCGGCATAGCCTCGAAACGGGCCGCAAGCATAGCCACACTGTCGGGCACAGTGTATGCCTGCTGCAATTTAACATCAAATTCAGCCGAATACGGATTCGTTTCAAGACCTTCTGCGAAATTTTCGCCAAGGAACTTGCTTTCCTGCGCCATTATGTCCTCGGAACTGAGATAGACAAAACTTGCCACCGCAGGAGAATGCGACAAGGCAGCCTTGACATCAGCCGTGGTTTCAGGAGCCTCGGGCCGTTCCATCTTGATTACAAAACCGATATTTCGCCGCACCTCGCGGGCAAGCGAATGCCCGGCTATTGCAGCCATAGCGCCGACTCCGAGCAGGAGCAGCACCAATGCCACGCTTATCACCGAAGTTAAGCGCGAGCCGAATGTAGATATGCGTCGAGAACGTTTGTCCGCCATTGGAAACGTGGTTTGAAGCGCGACAAGCCCGCGTATGGGCACACCACACCTAAAATCGCGCAAATTTAATAAATTCCCGATTAACCACAAAGCATTTCACCACATATTTGCAAAATCCACGCTCAGGCCGGTGGGTTTGCGGGTTTTGGAGCGGGCAGGGTCGGTATGTGGAGTTTTTTTGCTAATTTTGTTGCTACGAACATAATTGCCTTAAACAGATGATACAACCAAGGCCTTCGGCCATAGCCATACTGGCGGCATCAGCCATTGCCGCCGCGTCTTTCACTTCCTGCAAAGAGCAGGCAGACAACAAACTTGTGATACTCCACACCAACGACACGCATTCGCAGATAGAGCCCGGCCGCGACGGGCTTGGCGGCGTGATGCGGCGCAAGGCCGTTATCGACAGCGTACGCGCGGCAGAAAAGAACGTGATGGTTGTCGATGCCGGCGATGCCGTGCAAGGCACTCTCTACTTCTATCTTTACGGGGGAGCTGTGGAGCAGGAAGTGATGAACATACTCGGCGTGGACACCCGCATACTCGGCAACCACGAGTTTGACAACGGTATCGACAGCCTCGCGTCCGTTCTGAAACTGTCGCAGGCAGAAAAACTCGCATCAAACTACAAGCTCGACAACACCCCGCTCAAAGGCATGTTCAAGCCGTACAGTATCAAGGAGTTCGGCGGCAAGCGCATAGGCTTTATCGGGCTGAACCTCGACCCCGACGGCATAATCAGCAAGGGAAACTACGACGGCCTTGAATTTGCGCCAATAATAGCGTCAGCCAATCTTCTTGCCGAGAAGCTCAAGACCGACGACAAGGTAGACGCCGTGATAGCCCTGACCCACATCGGCTACAATCCCTCTCCGCTCGTGGGGGATTCCGCCTTGGCGGCAAACTCACGCAATATCGACATAATAATCGGCGGCCACTCGCACGACACAATCGACCCGGCCACAGCCAAAGGCGCCACCCGAAGCCGAATGACGAATCTCGACGGCAAAGAGGTGCTCGTGGTTCAGGCCGGAAAGGCCGGTCGCAAACTCGGCAAAATAGAAATCAATCTCGACAGCCTCGGCTTAGGCGGCAGGCCGAAATACGAACTTATCAACATCGACAGCAGGTATGACGGCTACAACGACCCGGCATTAAGCTCTGCCATAGGCAAATATTCTGCCGGCGTGGACTCCCTGATGCACCTATGGGTAGGCAGCACCGACAAAAAACTCGACGCCGACAATATGGAGCTTCTCAACTTCTTCAGCGACTATATCTATGACCGAGGCAAAGAACTCACCGGCAAGGTAGACCTCGCCATAGCCAACAAAGGCGGCTTGCGCGACGGACTCCCCCAAGGCAAGTTCTCAAAAGGGCACATCATAAACATGGTTCCTTTCAGAAACTACATAACTGTTATCGACGTAAAAGGCTCAGACCTTCGCGGAGTATTCGACGTAATGGCTAAAACCGACGGTAACGGCATAAGCCACAACGTGGAAGCCGTATACGACACCATCGGAGGGCGTCCCGAATACCACGCCACCTCCGTGCTGATCAACGGCAAGCCAATCGACGACAGCAAGACATACCGCGTGGCCACCATCGACTATCTCGCCAACGGCGGCGACTATATGAAAGGCCTTGCCCGTGGCGCCAAGGTGGCAGTAAGCCCGAACGCCGTATTCGACGACCTCCTGTATTATTTCACCGAGGGCAAAGGCAAAGACATGCCGCTCAAGGGTTCGCCCGAAAACCGTTGGTCAATCCTGAAGCACTAATAAGCCAACCATATCACATCTTTTTCTTAACAATGCATAATTATCTTCACAACGCGGCTGCGGCCATCGTGCTCGGACTCGCCGGCGGGTTCGCGGCTCAGGCAGCCGTGCCTAATCTCGCTAAAGACAGAATTGCCGAGGCCTCGCACTGGGCCGACTCGGTATACTCAACCCTTACCGAACGGCAGCGCGTGGCACAGCTTATGTTCCCCAAAGTAGTGCCTACCAAGGGGGAGAAATCGAAAGCGGCGATAACGCGCGAGGTTAAAACCGACGGTGTAGGCGGCCTGCTGTTCACCGAGGGTTCCATAAGCGAGTTTGCCCAAATGACCGACTGGGCGCAGGCCGAGGCCAAAGTGCCTGTGCTTATGACCCTCGACGGCGAGTGGGGCCTCTCGATGCGGGTAAAAAATACTCCGCGCTTCCCCCATAACATGGGACTCGGCGCTATCAGTGACTACAAACTTCTTTACCGCTACGGACAGGAAGTGGCTCGCGAATGCAAACTGATGGGCATTCACACCAACTTCGCGCCCGATGCCGATGTCAACTCCAATCCTGCCAATCCCGTAATAGGCTATCGCTCTTTTGGTGAAAACCCGCAGCGCGTAGCCAGTGCCACAGTGGCATACTCCCTCGGCCTCGAGGACGGAGGCGTGCAGGCCGTGTCGAAGCATTTTCCCGGCCACGGCGATACCAGTATCGACTCGCACAAAGCCTTCACATCTGTCAACCACGACAAAAAACGCCTTGACGAAATCGACCTCGTGCCTTTCAAAGAATTTATAGGCGCTGGCTGCTCCGGCATAATGGTAGGACATATCGCCGTACCTGCCATCGACCCGTCAGGCATGCCGGCATCGCTATCGCAGGTGCTTACCGACAAGCTTCTCCGCAAAGAACTCGGATTCGAGGGGCTTATCTATACCGACGCACTCGAAATGAAAGGCGCCACACACCCGGCAGGCACCAACAACTGCGTGGCCGCCATCAAGGCTGGAGCCGACGCCCTGCTATGCTCGGGCACGTCCAGACCGAATATCGACGCGGTAATGGCGGCATTAGCCGACGGCACATTATCGAAAGCCGACATCGAGGACCGATGCAAACGCGTGCTGCGATACAAATACCTTCTCGGACTGCCCCAACAAAAAGCAATAGCAAATCCCAATCTCGAAAAAGACCTCAACACACCCGAGGCCGAAGCCTTGATCAAAGAGCTTGCAGCAGCCTCTATAACCGTGCTTGAGAACAAAGACGGCATACTGCCGCTCGGCAAACTCGGCGAGCGCACCTTCGCAGTAGTAAGCATCGGCGCCGACAGCAAAAACCAGTTTGCCGCCACCTGCCGCCACTATGGCCGTGTAGACACTTACTTCACCACCGGCAGCGCATTTTCGGCCGCCACTCTCGCCAAGATAGAGAAAGCCGACGTGGTGATTGCCGCCGTATTCGACGACAAAGCCACATCGCGCTCAGCCCTCGCCCAGCTCGCATCGACCAAGAAGCCGCTTGTAGAGGTATTTATGGTCAATCCTTTCAAGATGAAGAAATTCGCCGCCTCCCTACCCAAAGCGCATGCCCTCGTACTGGCGTATGACGACATACCGGCCACTCGCATAAGTGCTGCCGAAGCCATCTTCGGAGGAATTGCCGTAAGCGGAAAACTCCCCGTCAACCTCAACGGCATAGCGCCAATCGGCACAGGCATCGAGCTGCCCAAGACCCGACTCGGATTCTCCTCGCCGGTGGCCGAAGGCCTGCGCCCGTCGCTCACCGACAGCATCGACGCCCTCGTGCAGACCGGTCTAAAGACCAAGGCCTTCCCCGGCTGCCAAGTGCTGATAGCGCGCAACGGCAACATTGTCTACAACAAGGCTTTCGGCAAGACAAGCAGCACACCGGGAGCTCCAGCGGTCGACAAATCAACAATCTACGACCTCGCGTCGGTATCGAAAGCCACAGGCACGCTTCCGGGCATTATGAAAGCATACGATTCGGGGCTTATATCGCTTGACGACCGACTCGGCGACATAATTCCCGAAATAACCGACTCGGCAAAACGCCTCATCACTATCCGCGAACTGCTGTACCACGAAACAGGCATGCCCGCAGCGCTGAACCTCTACGACGTGATGATGGACACCAACACATTCACCGGCAGGCTCATAACCGGCAAAGCCGACCGCAACCACTCCATCAAGATACAGCGCGGCGCCTACGGCCACAACACAGCCAAGATGCGCACCGACATAGTGCGGCGCCAGGCTACGCCCGACTTCCCCGTGGAAGCCTCAAAAGGCATATTCACAGGAAAGGCCACCTACGATACCATCATGAGCCGCATCTACAACGCGCCTCTTCGCAAGAACAAGAACTACAACTATTCCTGCCTCAACTTCTCCCTGCTTATGGACGTGGAGCAGCGCCGCAGCGGAGTTCCCCATCAGATATACGTCGAGAAAGGCATATTCGGCCCCGTGGGAGCATATCGCACAGGCTATCGCCCCACCGAGCGCTTCCCGCTTGACGAAATAGCCTCGACTGAAAACGACACCTTCCTCCGCAGGCAGAAACTGCACGGATACGTGCACGACGAACTCGCCAACTTCTCAGGAGGCGTGCAGGGCAACGCCGGATTGTTCGCCAATGCCGACGACCTCGCCAAAATATGCCAGATGTGGCTCAACGGCGGACTCTATGGCGACGTTCAGGTACTTTCGCCGCAGACCGTCGAACTTTTCACCACCGCGAAAAGCCCGACCTGCCGCCGAGGCCTCGGCTTCGACAAGCCCGATACCGAGCGCCCCGACTGGTCGCCGACATGCGACGAGGCTTCGCCCGAAGTATTCGGCCACCTGGGCTTTACCGGAACGGTGTTCTGGGTCGACCCAAAGGAAAAAATAATATTCATATTCCTCACAAACCGCGTTGATCCTACGCGCGACACTCCGGCATTCAACCGCCTCAACATACGTCCGCGCATATTCAGCCAAGTATACCAGGCAATCGAACGATGACCCGTATCTGCCTCCTTGTCCTCTACGCTCTCATAGCCCTCGGGGCAAGGGGGCAATCACACTCTCCGGCCGACTCAGTGCCCGAGAGCCGCAAATGGCCCACCGTGGCCCAGGCCGCCATCGGGCTTGGCATCAACGCCGCCCTCACAGAAGGTCTCAAACACACCGTGCACGAAATGCGGCCCGACCGCAGCGGGAACAACTCTTTCCCGTCGCGACACACCTCGTGGGCCTTCGCCGGAGCCACTGTTTTTGCTAATGCCACATACCGCCATTCGCCCGCGTGGCCTATGGTATTCCACGCGGCAGCATCGGGAGTGGCATTCCAACGTGTGGCAAGCAGACGCCACTATGCCTCCGACGTTGTGGCCGGAGCAGCGACAGGAATAACGTCGGCAGAACTCGGCTTCGCCCTCGGACGGCTTATCAGCGGTAGCAGCCCTACCCCTCGTGGTACTGCATGGGACGGTTTCCGCCCCACACTCTCGGTAACATCGGAAGCACTCTACACAATCGCGCAGCCCGGCGACGGAAGATTCTGCACAGGGTACTCCACCGCTCTGCGGGTACGCCTGCCCATATCTGCCCGCCACGGCATCGGGCTAACGCTTGCAGGCAGCACTACGCCTGTAAAAGTCGGCGGAGCATATGCCAGCCCGCTCAATGCCTTAGGCGCATCGGCAGGCTGGGTCGCACAGTTCGCCCTGCCCCACCCGGCGCTTGCCATAGCAGCAGGAGCGGAGGCCGGCGCCGTCCGACTTCTGCACACCGACAATTGGGATCACAAAAAATGGACCGCGACAGCACGCGCCGACGCAGCCCTTATGTGGCGGCTTACCAAACACTTCGCAGCCTCCGCAGGAGTGTCGGCAAACATATCGAACATCGAAGGAGTCACCGGGGCGATTGGCCTCTCGATCGGCTCCGTGGCAGTATTTTAACCTAAGCAGAGGCGGCAACACGGCGGCGAGCCAAGTGTGCCGCCTGCTTTATTTTAAAGCCGGTGAAAGCCATCAGCAACGACATAAGCGGCGACAGATAGTTGAACACGCAGAAAGGCAGGTAAGTGAGTGTTCCGACGCCAAGTACTGTCGACTGCGTGACGCCGCACGAATTCCATGGAATCAGAACCGATGTCACCGACACCGAATCCTCCAGAGTACGGCTCAGCAGGCGCTTCTCAAGCCCGAAACGACGGTACACGTTGCGGAACATATTGCCGCCTATAATCAGCGATATATACTGGTCGGCAGTGCAGCCGTTGATAAACAAACCACCGGCCACAGTGCTGCCCACAATGGCGAAACGGCCTCGCAGACGCGAAGTAATCCGGTGGGTCACAACCGACAGCATGCCGGTGCCTATCATAGCCGTGCCGAATATCATGGCACATATCACCAAGAATATCGTAGGCAGCATACCTGTGACGCCCCCGGTGCTCACAAGACTGTCGAAAGCCTCGTGGCCGGTAGCAAAAGTGGTGTCCGTCCACAACAATCTGCCAATCATAGCCGCATAATCGCCTACCGACGACCCTCCGAGCAACATTTCCGTAACTCCGGGCTGAAATATAAAAATACCCGCAAGACCCATCATAGAACTCACGAAAAGCGTGAAAAGCGTCGACACACGCATAGCAATCATCGTGAGCGTAATAGCCGGAATGAGCAAAGTCCACGGAGTGATATTAAAATTGGCCGCGAGCCTGTCGAGTATGTCCGATGTCGCCATGGCCGGCTCAGGGTCACTCATAATACCGGCCACGAAGAAAACCACCAGTGCCATCACCATTGCCGGAATGGCCGTAAACATAAGGTAGCGAATGTGCTCGAACAAATCAACCCCGCAAGCCGAAGAAGCCACCACGGTGGTATCGCTCAGAGGCGACACCTTGTCGCCGAAATAAGCACCCGATATTATGGCTCCGGCCACCCAGCCGGGGTGAAATCCCATCACCGTTCCGATGCCCATAAAGGCAACTCCCACTGTGGCGATAGTGCTCCACGAACTGCCGGTAAGCACAGATATCACGGCGCACACCGCGCAGGCTGTCACCAGAAAAAACGTGGGGTTGAGAATCCTCAGCCCATAGTCGATAAGCGTGGGCACCACCCCCGAAAGCATCCACGTGGTAGAAACCATGGCTATGAACACCAGCATAGGCACTGCCGGCATTATCTGCGTGGAATTACGACAAAAGCCAAGCCTCATACCCCTGCGCGACAAGCTGCCGCTGCACGCCGCAAGCAATACCGCGAGCATCGCGGCTGCCAGCAAAGCCCAAGGGCTGAGAACGGATATGGCATCGGCTCCGACAAAGGCCACCACGGCGGCCAGCGACACAAGCAACAATACTATCGGCGCTGCCGAGATGCCGAACGAAGGCACCTTCACGGTGCTTTCCGGAATACTAAATCTTTTCAATGCTATGTGTATTAAGTAAGTGTACGATTGCGTAAATCAGCCAAAAAGATACGGATAAGCAAACATAAATGTCTAATCGGAATCAAAGGTACGAAATTTTAGAACAACAGGCGCCATTTGTTCATTCATATTTGCAATCTTTAGCGCACCCAACCACCTTTTCACACTTTTACACCACCGTTAAAACCTCCCGTTAAATCCCATACCAAGCCTGCCCTTATTGCAAATAAGGTGAAACGAAAGACAACTAATTCATTGCCAAGTCAAAAAATCTTTGTAAATTCGCAGTGCAGTATTCCTTTGGGGTATTGCACCCTTACATATTAGCTCAATCGCAGTCTAAATCACCACCTCGACAAATGAACGAGCTAAAATAATAATCCTTGAGTGCGTGCCATACGGCGCGGACTTTCTCGTAGGATTATAATGGCTTGTGGTGAGCCAAGACTGCGTATGACGAAAGTCTGCGCTTTTGTTTTATCGCAATAGTTGCATACCAAGTCAAACAGACATAATGGCAATATTGCAACAAACCAATAACATCACAAGCAGATGAAGAAAGAGAATGAATTGTGGAGAAGCATAGTTTCATGTGTGCTGATTATGGCACTCATGTTCTGTTCTCCATTTGAAGCCTTGGCGCAGTCAACCACGGGGAGAGCCAACGTATTGGAGAACGGCACGCAAATGATACTCCGAGTCAATGAAAATTTCAAGGCTGACAACAAAGCTGACACAGGAACAATTAATTCAATTGTAGAAACCGATGTGTATTCGGCAGATGGCACAAGAGTGCTTATCAAGGCTGGCACTCCGGCGTACATAGAATTTTCAGTCGACCCTAATGGTTCTTGGGGTAAAGCAGGTAAAATTTGTCTTACCCACGCTACCACTAAAACAATCGATAATAAACGTGTTTCACTCCGTCTTAGTAGTTGCAAGAACGGGAGCAGCAGACTTGGTGGCGTAATAGTCCTATCTGTATTGTTATTCCCTCTCGGACTTATAAGTGGATGCATGAAAGGAAGTATGCCGAAAATACAGGAAGGTACAACTTTCAATGCTTCTGTAATGCAAGACGTAACAGTAGAATAATCATTAAAAAACAACAACTATGAAAAAAGTATTTTCGCTCATGTTGCTACTCGCAACAATCGTAATCGCCCTGCCAAGTTGCTCGGACGATAAAGACGAACCCGATGCCGGAATCAAAGAGAACATAATCGGCACATGGGATGCAACCTCAGTCAAGTTTTCGGATAGTGATTGGATAGACATTACCAACCGGCCGTCACTTGCCCTGTCAATCACCTTCAACTCCGATGGCAGCTATTATGGACGCGGCGCACTCGGAAACGGTGGTGGAACATACACTATCAGCGGCAAAACAATCAAGACCTATGTAGATGGGGAACTGTACGGAACTTACGTCGTAAAAACTCTATCTGGCAACCATGCGGAGCTTTCCCTGTCAATGGATGATTCGACAATGGAAATTAGAGCCACCAAACGATAATCCAAAAATGAAGAAGATTCTCACAATAATCTTCGCAGCTGTAATATCGTCTGTCATTCTCGGAGGTTGCTCTAAGGATGATGACGATATTACAGGCTCTATGAAGCTGACCAATCTGTCGGGCATAGATTGGTATGATGGAGAAGTATGGTACTCTGATTTGCCTAACGGCGACCTCAACGGCGATGTTGATTTCGGCACATTGAAAGTCGGCGAAACCACTACCGTCAAGACAAAAGGGACATACTTCTATGTGTGTATCAAAAATTCTCGCGGCAAGATGCAGTTAAGCAAGCCAAAGCCTGTGAACAGTTCTGCAACCGTGTCTGCAAGTGATATGTATTAACCGATAAATCAATCTTCCATAAAGAAAATGAGAGGATGAGGCGTCACCTCCGGCACCCCTTACGGGGCTGACCTCAGCAATCATTAACAACTGACAAGGCGAAGCTTCCCGCAATCCGTAGAGGCTTCGCTTTTTTATGGAAAGTTGAAATGTGTTATAAAACATATCGATATTTATAGCTCTGATATTCGCACCTCTATGTAATTATGGGATTATGCAAAACTGTTAAATCTTTCAGTGAAATTTGGTTCGGTAAACGAATATGACTATCTTTGCGTTGTCTAATAAAGACAGTATCCCCCTTAGATGGAAAAAGCTAAGGCCCGCCCTCAGTAATGGGGGCTTATTTTTTATCATGAAAAAGAACTACCCTATACAGCGCATAATCGCGCTATGTTGACGGCTTTAATTTCTAAGAAGCCGTGGAATAAATATTATTGGCTTGATATTGTCAAATTGTTTGAGCAGTTTATGCTGCCTCATCAAGAATTAGTCGCTGTAAAGTATTTTTCAGCTCGCCCATTGGGTGACCCTGATAAAAGTTTGCGGCAAAACGCGTTTTTTCAAGCTAATCTTGAAAACAGAAAATTCAAGTTGATTCTTGGCAAATATCTTAAAAAGAGATTGGAATGCTTCAAGTGTCATAACATAATAAATACATACGAGGAAAAAGAATCAGATGTGAATCTCGCAACCCAAATTGTGGAAGACGCATATAAAGACAATTGCGATATTATAATTATTGTATCTGCAGATAGTGATATGATACCAGCGATAGAACTTGCAAGAGAAGCAGGTAAGAAGGTATTCATCTATTTTCCTCCTAATCATAATTCCTCAAATCTGCGTATATTAGCAGGTATGAAACCAACATGGCTTGAACGATATGAGGGCCGTTTCAAAAATGCAATGCTCCCCGACGTTATAACTCTAAAGAATGGATTTGAGCTTAAAATCCCAGAACCGTGGAGAATTGTTCGTGATGGAAAGTAACGATTCTTATTCACTCTTCGGGGAAGAAAATGAGCGGGGTGAGCGGGGTTGTTTTTAAAGATAATTCGTACCTTTGCGGTGCATAACTATATAAGGTGCTATGACCTACAGATACGACTATCTTGTGATAGGTTCCGGTATTGCCGGAATGAGTTTTGCCCTCAAAGTAGCCCGTGAGGGTGCGAAAGTCGCTTTGGTATGCAAAACGACCCTCGCCGAAGCCAATACCGCTCTTGCCCAAGGCGGTATAGCCTCTGTGACAAACCTGCTCGTCGACGATTTCGACAAGCATATCCACGACACTATGGTTGCCGGCGACTGGCTGAGCGCGCCTGAGGCCGTGGAAATGGTAGTGAAAGGCGCACCCGAGCAGATAAGGCAGCTCATAGGCTGGGGCGTTGACTTCGACAAGACGCCCGATGGCGATTTCGACCTCCACAAAGAAGGCGGCCACAGCGAGTTCCGGATACTTCACCACGCCGACAACACCGGCTTCGAGATTCAGGAAAGCCTCATCGAGGCCGTGCGCCGCAATCCCCACATCGACATTTTTGAAGGGCATTTCGCCATCGAGATAATAACCCAGCACCACCTCGGACGGATAGTCACCCGCCGCACACCAGATATCTGCTGCTACGGCGCTTACGTGCTCGACCTCGCAGAAGGACGTGTGGACACTTTCCTGTCTAAAATAACGGTGATGGCCACCGGCGGCTGCGGCGCAGTATACCAGACAACCACCAACCCGCTCGTGGCCACCGGCGACGGCATAGCCATGGTATACCGTGCAAAGGGCACTGTGGCCGACATGGAGTTTATCCAATTCCACCCCACCGCCCTGTTCCACCCCGGCGACCGCCCGTCGTTCCTCATCACAGAGGCCATGCGCGGATACGGCGCCGTGCTTCGCAACCTTCGCGGCGAAGAGTTCATGCACAAGTACGACCCGCGCCTAAGTCTGGCGCCGCGCGACATCGTGGCACGCGCCATCGATTCCGAAATGAAACTATACGGCGACGACCACGTGTATCTCGACGTGACCCACAAGGACGCAGAGGAAACGAAGCGCCATTTCCCGAACATATACAAAAAGTGCCTCTCGCTCGGCATCGACATAACAAAAGACTACATTCCCGTGGCTCCTGCCGCGCATTATCTCTGCGGCGGCATAAAGGTCGACACCAACGGCGAATCGAGCATACACCACCTGTACGCGCTCGGGGAATGTTCCTGTACGGGGCTGCACGGAGGCAACAGGCTGGCGTCTAACTCGCTTATCGAAGCCGTGGTATATGCCGACGCAGCCGCCAAACACGCCTCGGCAGAGCTGCCGCACGTGTCGCTGCGCGACGATGTTCCGGCATGGAACGACGAAGGCACCCGCCATAACGAGGAGATGGTGCTTATCACGCAGAGCATACGCGAGGTTGGCCAGATTATGGGCACATACGTGGGTATTGTACGCTCCGACCTGCGCCTCGACCGGGCGTGGAACCGCCTCGACATACTGTACGAGGAAACAGAGCGGCTGTTCAAATGCTCCAAAGCATCGCGCGAGATATGCGAGCTGAGAAACATAATAAACGTCGGCTACCTCATAATGAGGCAGGCCAAAGAACGTCGCGAATCACGAGGGCTGCACTACACAATCGACTATCCCCCGGTTCCCCACAATCCGCAATAATCCACATCAATCATAAAAAAGAATTGCGCCACGGCCTGTGGCGCAATTCTTTTTTATGGCATATCGCTATTCTATAACGATTTCGTCGACAAGTAGATACCCCATGCCGTGCACTTCATAGCCCTCCGGACGCTGCTCGCTCTGCGCAAGCACGCGCACATAACGCGCGGAAACAGGTTCGAAAGAAAGCGTGTGCGGATATACTCCGTTAGGCGACGCAGCAGTGATTTTAGGATATTCGGCCGACGCCACTTCCTTGAACTCGCGTCCATCGGTCGAAACATATACTGAAAGCTTTCGCATATCAAAAATCCAGTCGTTCTTGGCTATACAGGCATTTACCGACACCGTGCTGACCGTCTGTTCGCTGCCCAGATCGACCACTGCGTCCATATCATTGCCAAAGAAACCAATCCACCGCCCCGACTGGAACACCGGGCCTCCCGTAAGGCCGTCGACCAGTGTCTGCGCCCCGCCGAACTGATATTTGCCGACCGGGGCATTCTTAAGTTTCACCGATTTCATAGCGCCTTTGTGCATCGCAAACTCCTCTGCAAACAAGGCAGACCGCCCTTCAGGTCTGAACGCCCTCGCGCTGAGCCGGCACTTCTCCCCGACAAGCAACGGATCTTTGTAAAGAGACGACTTCCCGGAAGGCTCGCTGCCGTCGAGAGTATAGCGTATCGGCGAATCGTCGATGGTCGAAAGCGCCACATTGATAATCCCTTTGTCGAAATCAGGCTTAATGTCCGACTTGATGTCATAAAGGTGGCCGGCATAACGGTAACCTTCGGCATCGTATATGTTCTGCAGGCGTTTAAGACGGCGTGCGAAATCTTTCAGATTCTTCCTTTCAGGCTTCGACCACTGCACCTCGGCCATAGCCGCCAAGCGTGGCAGAAGCATATATTCGGCCAAGTCGAACTCGGGTATGTAGGTAGTCCACAGATTGGCCTGAGCGCCTATTATATGCTTTCTAAGCTCAGGGGCCAAAGCCTCCGGCACCGGCTCGAAGCCGTATACATCTTCCACCGTCACAAGACCTCCGAACGCGTCCGGCTCAGACTCGACATCGGCCGACTGGAAATAGTCAAAATAGCAATAATCTGTAGGCGCCATCACCACGTCGTGTCCCATCTGGGCAGCCTTGAGGCCGCCCTCTGTGCCTCGCCACGACATCACTGTGGCGCCCGGCGTAAGGCCGCCTTCCAGAATCTCGTCCCAGCCCATTATACGGCGCCCATAACCGTTGAGATACATCTCCATTCGCGAAGTAAGGTATGTCTGCAGCTTCATCTCGGCAGTTGATGCAGCGTCGGTCCTCAATCCGAGTTCACGGATTTTTTTCTGGCACTTGCCGCAGTTCTGCCAACGGCGTTTTGGGCATTCGTCGCCACCTATGTGTATTATCTCCGAAGGAAATATCTCCACAATCTCGCCAAGCACATCTTCGAGGAAGCTGTAGGTGGAGTCATTACCCGCACACAGCACCTCCTCTGAAACCCCGAATATCTTCCATACCTCGTACGGGCCGCCCGTGCAGCCCAACTCAGGGTATGCCGCCAGCGCGGCCTGCATATGTCCCGGCATATCGATTTCGGGTATAACCGTGATGTGCCTCCGGGCCGCATAGTCGACTATTTCTCGCGCCTGTTCCTGCGTGTAAAATCCGCCGTGCGGCTTGCCGTCATATTCGGGAGTGTTATGGCCTATCACTGTTTCAGCCCTCATCGAACCTTTGGCCACAAGCTCAGGACGGCTCTTTATCTCTATGCGCCAGCCCTGGTCGTCGTTCAGATGCCAGTGGAAACGGTTTATATTATGCAGGGCAAGAATATCGATAAAGCGCTTCACGTCCTCCACTCCGAAGAAATAGCGGCACACATCGAACATCGCCCCTCGGTATGGAAAGCGCGGAGCGTCCATAACCTGCCCATAGGGGAAGGCGACATCGCCTTTGCCGACCTCGGGAATGGATTTCCGCAGGGTCATAATGCCATAGAACAAGCCGGCGTCCGAAGCTCCGTCGATTTTTATGCCGTCTTTATCAACCGTCATCACATATTCCTCCGGGTTGTCGCTCGCGAGCGCGTTATCCAGCAATATAGCGTTTTCTGTCGGAGCCGAAGCCTCTTCAAGCTCGTAGCCGGTCATCTCCTTTACATATCGTTTAAGGAAATCCACATTATCGGCCGACACCCTGCCTGAAATGTTCACAATTTTAGTATCTTTGCCGAGTACGAACTCGCCGGAATCTGCCAGCACAATCTCGGACGGTACCGGAACCACATCATAATCGGCTGTGACACGCGCCGACGGCGTGCAGCGGAAGCAGGCGGACACACATAATATCCACACTGCCAGAAGCAATCTATTTTTCACGGACGAAATTTTATTATAGAGTGTTTAAGTATGTTCTGACGGGTTCGTACGCAAAGATAATTGATTTTTTTGTTTTCACCTTTCATTTATACTTCTTTTTATAAGCAAATACACAATATCTATACTTTGTTACAAATGTATCAGCCATTCGTTACCTCCGTGACACTCGCCCGTGCGTGTTCAGGCTTACTTTTGTGGCTGTAAACACATAGTGGCAAGCTATGTTCAAACTTCTATTATCATGAACCAATCATTCGACACACCGTCTTCCACCCCAGCCTATTATCTGGCGATTGACCTCGGAGCAACCTCGGGTCGTTCGATACTCGCCTCGTTCGACGGGAAAAAGGTGGAAATGGAGGAGCTGACCCGATTCCGCTATCCGATGCTCCACATATGCGACCATTTATTCTGGAATCTGCCGTCGATTTACCAGTACGTGCTGGAAGCTATCAAGGCAGCGGCGGAGAAACTGTCCGCCATCAATGCCACCCTCACCACCATAGGCATCGACTCGTGGGGCTGCGACATGGCCTACTTCTATGCCGACGGCTCGCTTGCCGGACTCCCCTATTGCTATCGCGACAAGCATACCGAAGGTGCCATCGAACGATTCAGCGCCAAGATGTCCAAGGAAGCCGTATACGGTAAAACCGGCATACAGTTTATGGATTTCAACACCTTGTTCCAGCTCGACACCCTGCGTAGCAACAAAGCCGAGGTAATAGACGCTGCCGACAAGATACTGTTCATACCCGACGCCCTTGCCTATATGCTGACAGGCAAAGCCGTGACAGAGTACACCGTGGCGTCAACATCGCAGATGCTCAACCCCGTGACGGGCGATCTCGACCCCGATATTCTTGCCGCTTTGGAAATCCCCCGCAGCAAGTTCGGCCCCATGGTGCAGCCCGGAGAAACGATAGGCACTCTGAGCAGCCACGTGCAGGAATTTGCCGGCATAGGCAGCGTGCCCGTGGTGGCAGTGGCCGGCCACGACACTGCCTCGGCAGTAATCGCCGTTCCGTCGCCCGACAAAGAGTATGCCTACCTGAGCTGCGGCACATGGTCGCTGCTCGGCATCGAATCGCCTACTCCCATCATCAGCGACAAGAGCTTGCGCTACAATTTCACAAACGAAGGCGGCATCGACGGCTCGACCCGTTTCCTGAAAAACATATGCGGACTATGGCTTCTCGAACGCTGCCGCGAAGAATTTACCGACGCGCCTGAAAACATAGCCGAACTCGCGGCCATATACCGCCAGTCGGAGTGCGAGAGCATAATCAATCCCGACGATCCGATGTTCGCCCACCCGGCAAGCATGACGGAGGCTATCAGCGATTTCTGCACAAAGAGCGGGCAGGCAGTGCCAAAGACTGCGGCCGACTATGTTCGCGTTATTTACCGCAGCCTCGCCAAGCGCTACAAGGAAGTATTCGACTGGCTTCAGGAACTTTCGCCGGTAGAGCTGAAACGGCTCCACGTAATAGGCGGCGGCTCGCTCAACCAGTACCTCATGCAGTACGCCGCCGACGAGCTTGGCATACCCGTTGTCGCAGGGCCTACCGAATGCACGGCCTTGGGCAATGTCCTTGTACAGCTCAGGGCATCGGGCGCGCTGAAATCACTGGAAGAGATGCGCGCCGTAGCCATCAACTCCACAGAAACAAAGACTTATAAACCCCAATAAAATCCCAAATACATGAAATGCGAACTCATCACACGTGCATATGAGATAGCACGCGAACGCTATGCCGCCATAGGCGTCGATACCGACAAAGTACTCGAACTGATGCAGGATTTCCACCTGAGCATGCACTGCTGGCAGGCCGACGACGTTGCCGGCTTTGAAAACCAGGGCGGCAGCCTCACAGGCGGCATTCAGGTAAACGGCAACTACCCCGGCAAGGCCCGCAATATCGACGAGCTCCGCGCCGACATTCTGTATGCCATGAGCCTGATTCCCGGCAAGCACCGCCTCAACCTCCACGAAATATACGGCGACTTCGGCGGCAAATTCGTTGACCGCGACGAGGTATCGCCCGAACACTTCCAGAGCTGGATACAGTGGGGTCTTGAAAACGGCATCAAGCTCGACTTCAACTCCACATCGTTCTCGCACCCCAAGAGCGGCGACCTGTCGCTCGCCAATCCCGACAAGGGCATACGCGACTTCTGGATCGAGCACTCCAAGCGCTGCCGCGCCATCTCGCAGGCAATAGGCGAGGCACAGCAAGACCCCTGCATAATGAATACATGGGTACACGACGGCAGCAAGGACATCACCGTCAACCGACTGATGTACCGCGAGTTCCTCAAAGATTCTCTCGACCAGATTTTCGAGCACCGCTACGACTGGATGAAGGACTGCGTTGAGTCGAAGGTGTTCGGCATCGGCCTCGAAAGCTACACCGTGGGTTCCAACGACTTCTACACCGCATACGCCGCCAAGAACAATATGATGATAACCCTTGACACCGGCCACTTCCACCCCACCGAAAGCGTGGCCGACAAGGTTTCGTCGATGCTTCTTTTTGTTCCCGAGCTGATGCTGCATGTGTCGCGCCCCGTGCGCTGGGACTCCGACCACGTGACCATCATGGACGACCCCACCATGGATCTCTTCAGCGAAATAGTACGCGCCGGAGCGCTCAACCGCGTTCACTACGGCCTCGACTACTTCGACGGCACACTCAACCGAATCGGCGCCTACGTAATCGGCTCGCGCGCAGCCCAGAAGTGCATGCTCCGCGCACTGCTCGAACCCACCGACACCCTGCGCCGCTACGAACTCGACGACAAGAAATTCCAGCGTCTGGCCCTGCTCGAAGAATGCAAGAACCTGCCGTGGAACGCCGTGTACGATATGTTCTGCCTCCGCAACAACGTGCCTGTAGGCGAGTCGTTTATCGGAGAAATCGAAAAATACGAAACCGACGTAACATCAAAACGCTGATATGGAGGTAATCATAGGCCTTCTGATAATAGCAGTCGGGGCTTTTTGCCAGTCGAGCTGTTACGTGCCCATCAACAAGATTAAATCTTGGAGCTGGGAAAGCTACTGGATCGTTCAGGGTGTCTTCGCGTGGGTGGTACTGCCACTGCTCGGAGCGCTGCTGGCCGTCCCTGCGGGACGTTCGCTCGGCGAACTCTTTGCCGAAGCTCCGTCGTTCAACCTGTGGATGACCGTTCTGTTCGGCGCGCTCTGGGGAGTTGGCGGACTCACATTCGGACTCTCGATGCGCTATCTCGGCGTGGCCCTGGGGCAATCAATCGCCCTTGGTACCTGCGCCGGGCTCGGCACCATCATGGGTCCTGTCCTTCTCAATACCTTCTTCCCTGAGAATGATCCTTTGTCGCAGCTTACCTTCTCTGTGATTATCGGAGTTGTCGTCACCCTTGTAGGCATAGCCATAATTGGTGTGGCCGGTTCCATGAAAGCCTCGTCGCTGAGCGAAGAGGAGAAGAGAGCCGCGGTCAAAGACTTCAATTTCCCCAAAGGCATCTCCATAGCCCTGCTCGCCGGCTTTATGAGCGGCTGCTTCAATGTAGGTCTGGAGTTCGGCAGCGCCATCAATTTCGGCGAACTCACCAATCCGATGTTCCGTACCCTCCCGGCAACATTGCTGGTGACCCTCGGCGGCTTCGTTACCAACGCCGCGTACTGCTTCTTTCAGAACAGCCGCAACCGCACATGGGGCGACTATGCCAAGGGGGCTGTATGGGGCAATAACATCTTCTATTGCTTCCTCGCCGGAGCATTGTGGTACAGCCAGTTCTTCGGACTCGCCCTCGGCAAAGGCTTCCTCACCGACTCGCCCACGCTGATAACCCTGTCATTCTGCATACTGATGGCCCTCAACGTGGTTTTTTCCAATGTCTGGGGCATAATCCTGAAAGAGTGGAAAGGCTGCTCGGCAAAGACTATCGCAGTGCTGCTCACCGGTATAGCGGTGCTGATAGTGTCGTGCTTCCTTCCGCAGTTAATATAGTTCTATTTCACAGATAAACCAATCTATTAATGTCATCTATTCTTGATAACCGTCCTGCTCTCGCCCAAGAGGTGGAAAAGGTAGCCGAAGTTGCCGGATACCTGTGGCAGAAAGGATGGGCCGAACGCAACGGCGGCAATATAACCGTCAACATCACCGAACATATCGACAATGCCATACGTGCCATGCCGGCCATCACATCGCCGATAGCCATCGGAACTACTCTGCCGAATCTCAAAGGCTGCTATTTCTTCTGCAAAGGCACAAACAAGCGTATGCGCGACCTTGCACGCCGCCCTATGGAAAACGGCTCAATAATCCGCATACTCGACGACTGCTCCAACTATGAAATAATAGCCGACAGCCCCGTGATGCCCACCTCCGAGCTTCCCTCGCATCTGGCAGTGCACAACTACCTGATCGGAAAAGGCTCCGCATACAAGGCATCGCTCCACACCCACCCCATAGAGCTGGTGGCCATGAGCCATAATCCCGCATATCTCGAAAAAGACGTGCTCACAAAGCTCTTGTGGTCAATGATTCCCGAAACAAAGGCATTCGCGCCGCGCGGCCTCGGAATCGTGCCGTATATGCTTCCGTCGTCAAAGGAACTTGCCGACGAAACCATAAAGGCCATCGACGACAACTACGACGTCGTGATGTGGGAAAAACACGGGGTATTCGCTGTGGAAAACGACATCATCTCGGCCTTCGACCAGGTAGACGTGCTCAACAAGAGCGCCAACATCTACATGTGCGGCCGTTCGATGGGCTTTGTCCCTGATGGAATGAGCGAAGAGCAGATGACAGAAATATCCACTGTATTCAAGCTCCCGAAATAAAACAAGCTAAGAGTATAAAGCCTATAACCAGGATTCGTTATGGCTTTATACTCTTATCTCTTAATGACCTATCAACCATGCTTCGCTTTATCGCCTCAATCATATTATCAGTACTTGCCGCGACAAACCTCTTCGGCGCTTCCTTGTCGAAACACGACAGCGAAATCACCATTTCGCGAGTCCCGCTGCTCGACAGGTTCCCGTCGAAGTGCATAATATCTATCTTTCAGGACGAAGAAGGCGAAATATGGTTCGGCACCGAAGACGGCCTATGCCGCGACAACGGCCACAGCATCAAGGTTTACTACCCTGTCAGCATACCGGGGGTAAGCATTGACGACAACACCGTGACAATGGTCACCTCCGACGGCAACGGGCGCATATGGTTCGGCACCTCGAACGGCGCATTTATATTGGACAAACGCACCCAGAAGATAACATCGGTAGAAGACCGCCGCATAATATCCGCCGACATAACATGCCTCAAGCATACGTCGGACGGCTCGGTATGGCTCGGCACCAAGGGTATGCTGTACCGATTCTCAAAAGACGGCTCACTGCTTCAGGAATACCCCATACTGTGGAACAACAGGCCTGCCAGCGTAAAAGACCTGTATCAGGACCGGTCCGGAAGGATATGGACATGCCTTTCGGAAGGAGGAATATGCCTCTACGACCCCGAGCAGGACAACTGGGAGTACTATCAGTGGCCGTTTAAAGAAAACGCCACACGCATCATAGAAGACACTTCGGGCAAATTCTTCTGGGTAGGCACATGGCTTGGCGGCATCGTCAAGTTCGATCCTTCGGCGCCCGAGGCCTCGGATATGTTCACCAAGATGCAGCACCCCAAGTTCGACGACGAGCGCGACTATGCCATACTCGACATAACGCAGGACGACGCCTTGGGATACATCTGGGCCACCACTATGAACGGCCTTAAAGTATTCAACACCGAAAACGGCGCCCTGACCCAGATAGAGGGGTTGCTCCCGAGCACCGACCGCTATCAGATGCTCACAGGCCTTATCAAGGACAAGGACGGAAACATATGGGTGGGAGGCTACAATGTGCCCAGTTTCATAATATCTTTCACCTCCGGCATCACCACCCACTACCTCGAACCGATACGGCGCATGAGCAACCACATAGCCTCCATTTCGCAATTATGCGCCGACGACGACCCTGAGAAGCTGTGGCTATTTCAGGAACGCCACAGACTCTATCTGTACGACCGCGTGACGGGAGATGTGGAGAGCGAGGTTTCATCGTCGTTTGCCGACACCCACAACAATGTCGGCTCAATCTACCTCATGCGCAAATCCAAACGAGGCAAAGGTGTGCTTGCATGCGGACTGAACCCGACCTCGGTATACCGCATATACGAATCCGACGGCAAGATAAAGCTTGCCGACCAAATAGACTTTTCGTCCGAAACGCGGCCCCGCGCCCTGCTCGAAGACCACAACGGCGACCTTTGGATAGGCACCGAGAGCACCCTCTTTACCTACGACACTGCCACCAAAACCCTCAGCCGCAAGGCAACGGACACCGGCAAGGTGGTCGACATAAAAGAGTGTGTAAGCGGCGATGTGGCCGTGGCCACAACCTCTACGGACAACCGCTCGAAAGTGACATGGTTCAAGGACGGAATCAAAGGAAACACCCGCGACTTCGATATCGAATGCACCGCGATAGCTATCACAAAAGACTCCACCCTGTGGCTCGGAACGCGCACAGGCGAGATATTCTTCACCCGTAAAGGCAACAATATGACGGCACTGTCCACACAGTCCGACTTCCAGCCTATGGGCTACATAGCAGGCCTGCTTGTCGACGGATCAGATCATGTGTGGGTGCAGACCGAACAGAGAATCACCGAAATAATACCACGCGACCTGAGAATCCACAACTATTACGTGGACGACAACCATATCGGCCTCTTCAACTTCTTCCCACAGTCCTACGAGATTCTCCCGTCGGGCAACATTGTATTCGGCGGAACAGGCGGCATATGCGAGATAAGCCCAAGCCCCGATTCCACAGAGTCAAAGCCCCGCCAAATATACATATCCGAAATAAAAATCGACGGCAGAACCGCCGACATATCATCTGAGGGTAAAACACTCGAGATACCGGCCTCAAGCCTCGACTTAGAGATTGAATTCAGCATCAACGAGCACCTTAATGCCGCCCACATTGCATATACCTACCGCCTTGGCGGAGGCGACTGGATAAAGCTCGCCCCCGGTACAAACAAGGCGCACCTCAACCGTCTTCCGGCAGGCAAAAACGTATTTGAAGTCAAATACATATCGGACAATGGTGCAGACTCCGCAGACATCTCCAATATCTGCGCCGTAACCATCGACCGCCGCCCCTATTTCTATGAAACCATATGGTTCAAGGGAATGATAGCGCTGGCCGTGCTGGCTGTGATAACGCTCATACTGTTCCAGTACTCCAAGCGCCAGAAAAGACAGCAGCGTGAGAAACTCGAAGAAGAACTCACACAGGCAAAACTCCGGTTCTTCACCAACATAACCCACGAACTCCGCACCCCCCTCACCCTTCTTCTGACCCCGCTCGAGTCAATAATCTCCAAGCTCGAAGAAGGCACCATGCGCAAGCAGCTCAAAGGTATACACAAAAGCGCCATAGAGCTGATGACGCTGATAAACAAGATATTGAATTTCCGCCGACTCGAAATGGGCTGCGAAAAAATCAATCTCTCCAAAGGCGACATCATAGGTTTTATCGAGGGCATCTGCGACAATTTCAAGCCCTTGGCAACCGAAAAGCAGATAGACTTCTCGTTTTCGTCAGATTGCGAATCACTGTACATGAACTTCGATATCGCCAAGATAAGGATAGTGCTCAACAACCTGCTGTCGAACGCATTCAAATTCACTAAACCCGGCGATTCCGTAACAGTAGCCACACGCCTGACTGCCACCGGCCAAAGCCAGAAGCGCTCGCTGGAGATTTCCATAAGCGACAGCGGCATAGGTATTCCCCAATCGAAAATCAACCATATATTCGACCGCTTCTACCAAGTAGACAACCCTATGACTGTAAGCGCCGGCAGCGGCATAGGCCTCCACGTGGCACACGAGTACACCCTTATGCACAATGGCTCTATCGACGTCGAAAGCGCGCCGCAGCGCGGCACCACATTCAAAATAACGCTACCCGTAGCCGACAAGGCAGAATCCGCCACTTCTCCGAACCTTGCCGACAATGCTGACACCGAGTCCGTACACGAGGCACGGAAAACCATTCTGATAGTGGAGGACAACGCCGACTTCCGCGAATTTATGCAGACCGAACTGTCTGAAACATACAACGTGATAGTCGCTCCAAATGCCTTCGACGGCGAACAGACAGCCCGCGAGCGCCACCCCGACATAATAATAAGCGACGTGATGATGCCCGACCGCGACGGCTACGAGCTGTGTCGGATACTTAAAAACGACGTCGAAACGTCCGACATACCCGTGATACTCCTCACGGCGCGGAGCGATGACGCCGCCGAGATGTCGGCATACGAGAACCATGCCGACGCATTCGTCCACAAACCCTTCAACCTGCAGATGCTCCTCAACCGCGTAAGCAACCTTATAGCGGCGAGAGCCAAACGCCACAGTGACTTCAGAAACGAGCCGGAAACAGACTTCGACAAGCTCAAGCTGTCGCCTATCGACCACGCCTTGCTCGAAAAAATCAAGGAATGTATCGACCGCAATCTTACCAACTCCGACTACAGCGTGGCCGAGCTGAGCAGCGATGTGTGCATGAGCCGAATGAACCTCTACAGAAAACTGCTAAGCATCACCGGTCAGACTCCATCGGACTTCATAAAGACCATACGCCTCAAAAAAGCCGCCAGCCTGCTGCTCGAAAAATCGACAACAATCGTCGATGTGGCATACGCCGTGGGCTACAGCACACCGAGCTATTTCACCCGTTCGTTCAAGACCGAATTTGGCATGACGCCAAAGCAATATATCGAAAAGAACCGATAGCGCGCCACCGCGCACCAAGCCCTCCAAGGCTCCGCCGCACCTCGCTGCCGGCGGAGCCTTTTTCTGTGCCAAAGTGCCTAACAGTCAAAAAAACCAGAAGTATTGTTACAAATGTATAATTGCTTCGTTACCTCCGTGACACTCGTTCGGGGACTTTATAGCGTACTTTGTAGCTGTAAAACAATCAGCAATAAACCACACTGTCACGAACTGAAGCAACAGACATTTTACCATGAACCGTTTCTATTCAATCAGCCTCCTTCTACTGTCTGCGATACTGTCGGCAACAGCAGCGGCATCGCCGCGGCCCCAGCCTGCTATCTCGGAAATCGAACGAGGATTTCACGATATCCCCGACTCCACCAAGCTGGCAGTCTACTGGTACTGGCTCAACGACAACCTGTCGGCCCAAGGAGTCGTAAAAGACCTCCAATCGATGAAAAAGGCCGGCATCAACCGCGCCTACATCGGCTTTCAGGGCATCGAAGACGTGCCTTGCGGAAAGGTCAAGTTTATGAGCAACCAGTGGTGGAACGTGCTTCGGACAGCACTCCGCACAGCCGGCGACCTCGACATCGAGATCGGCATTTTCAACTGCCCCGGCTGGAGCCAGTCGGGCGGCCCGTGGGTGAAGCCCGAACAGTCCATGCGCTACCTGAAATCAGTCGAAACGGTAGCACCGAGCAAAAACGGAAGCCGGACAATCAAGCTCCCCAAGATTCCCGGCGGCCAGGACGTGGCAGTGATAGCATATCCTGCTCCCAAGAAGAACGGCTTTTCAAAAAAATGGATTATCTCCAAAAAATCAGGCTCGCGGTCGGCCTCCGTCCTCAAGCTTGGTAAAAACCGCAATATCCGCTCGGTTGCCATTAAGGTGAACGAGCCTTTCAACACCACAGCCACCATAAAGGCAAAGCAGGGCAAGGAATGGAAAACACTCCGCACCTTCGGCATCGACCGCTATAACGACAAATTATATGTCGGCTTCGACCCCTATGCCCCTGTAATCATATCGATACCCGAAACCAATGCATCGGAGTTTATGCTCGAAATAGGCAAGGAAGGCGCAGGCAAGATAGAAGTGACCCTCCACGAAAAGCCCATGGTGGAACGTTATGCCGAAAAGTCGCTGGCAAAGATGTTTCAGGAGCCTCTGCCTCTGTGGGGACAATATATGTGGGACAAACAGCCTGAAATATCGGAAAACGGCTGGGCTGTCAATCCCTCCGATGTAATAGAGGTGACAGACAAGGTGGTAAACGATGAAATAGATTGGAAAAAGACTTCTGAAGATTGGATTATTTCACGCATCGCAATGGTATCGACCGGAGTGACAAACTCTCCGGCGATGCCAGATGCCACCGGCCTCGAAATAGACAAAATGAGCAAGGAGCATCTCGCCTCGCACTTCGACGCGTTCATAGGCGAAATCCTCCGCAAGATACCCGAGTCCGAACGCCGCACATTCAAAATAGTGGTCGAGGACAGCTACGAAACTGGCGGCCAGAACTGGACCGACAACATGCTTCGCAAATTTGAAGAAACATACGGCTACTCTCCCCTGCCCTACCTCCCGGCGCTGCGCGGTGTGACCGTGGGCAACAATGAGCTTTCCGACCGCTTCCTATGGGACGTGCGCCGGCTCGTGGCCGACATGGTGGCCTACGAGTACGTGGGCGGCCTCCGCGAAATATCGCACAAGCACGGCCTCACGACATGGCTCGAAAACTACGGCCACTGGGGATTCCCCTCCGAGTTTCTGATGTACGGAGGCCAAAGCGACGAAATAGCCGGCGAGTTCTGGAGCGAGGGCTCGCTCGGTGATATCGAGAACCGTGCTGCCGCCTCCTGCGGCCACATCTACGGCAAGCAGCGTATCTGGGCCGAGTCGTGCACCAGCGGAGGCCCCGTGTTCAGCCGCTATCCCGCCATTATGAAACAGCGCGTTGACCGCTTCTTTACCGAAGGCATCAACGCCACCCTGCTCCACCTCTACATACATCAGGACGAGAAAATCGAAAAAGCAGAACCGGGCCTCGCCGCATGGTTCGGCAACGAGTTCAACCGCAAGAACACGTGGTTCGAGCATATGGACGTATTCTCCCAATATCTCAAACGCTGCAACCACATGCTCCAGCAGGGCCGCTATATTGCCGACGTAGCATACTTTATCGGCGAGGACGCCCCGAAGATGACCGGCGTGTGCACCCCGGCGCTTCCCGACGGTTACTCGTTCGACTATATCAACGCCGAAATACTGCGCCAGCACTCAAAAATAGTCGACAAGCAACTCGTGCTGGAAAGCGGAATGAGATACAAAGTACTCGTTCTGCCCGACCAGACCACCATACGGCCTGAGATGCTTGCCACGATTCGCGACATGGCAGCCGCCGGCCTCACAATCGTGGGTCCGAAGCCGCTGACATCACCGAGCCTTGCCGCTTATCCTGCCTGCGACGCTTCCGTGGCCGAAATAGCTCAGGACATGTGGGGAAACGGCAACGAGAAAATACGCAAATACGGCAAAGGGCTCGTATGCCCGACTTCCGACCTCAAGGCGGTGCTCGCCCACATAGGCGTGGAGCCTGATTTTACCTGCTCTGCCCCGTCCGATTCCATATCGTTTATCCACCGCTCCAACGGCGATGCCGAGATATACTTCCTCGCCAACCCCAAAGAGCAAAAGGAGTCGGTGACAGCCCGTTTCCGCATCGACGGCGAGTACTACCCCGAACTTTGGAACCCGGCCACGGGCGAATGCCGCTACCTGCCTGAGTATGAATGCGGGAATGGTGTCATAACCGTGCCTCTTGCCTTCGAGCCTCTCGAAAGCGCATTCGTGGTGTTCCGCAAAGGCACAGCCTCGGTAAGCGGAAAGAACTACCCCGACCACGAAATACTCGCATCGGTCGACAACAACTGGACCGTGACTTTCGACAGCAAAAGACGCGGCCCCGGCTCCCCCGTAGCCTTCGCCACGCTTAGCGACTGGACGGAACACGCCGACCCTGAAATCCGCAACTACTCCGGCGCCGCCGTATACCGCAACGAGTTCGAGATAGACAACCCCAAAGGACTGCCGTGCTACCTGTCGCTCGGCAAGGTTATGGTCACAGCCAAAGTGAAGATAAACGGCCAATACGCCGGCGGGGTGTGGACGAGCCCTTACAGCCTGAACATCACACCCTATGTCAAACCCGGCAAGAACACCATCGAGGTAGAGGTTATCAACAACTGGAAAAACCGTCTGATAGGCGACCTGTCGCTTCCCGAGGCAGAACGCTCCACCTGGACCAACCAGCAGATATGGAAGCCCGGCGACGCCCTGCAGCCGTCCGGCCTCACAGGCCCTGTACGGATATACGCTGCCGACCACAAGATAAAGACTCACGACAGTGCCGACTCGTTCATCGAAATATCCAACAGCGAAATCACCCTGAGGCAGGACCTCCGCCGTGGAGGCTCGATCTGCTACATATCGCGCACAGGCGTCGACCGCAACATTGTAAACATCTACGACGAAGGCCGATATATCCAGCAGTCCTACTACGCAGGCAAGCGCGTCGACCGCCGCCACGAGGGACAGTCGCCGTCGTGGTCGCCTTGGCAGTGGAATCCTATCCAAGGCGGCAACCACGCCCGCAAGGGTGCACGAATCATCAAATGCGAGCAGACCGACTCCACCCTCTATGTTTCCTGCGTACCCATGCTTTGGGATATGGACAACCACGAGGGAGAAGCCATAATGGAGCAATGGACTTCAATCGACGGCAACACAATCAAAGTCCGCAACCGGCTCACCTGCCACCGCACCGACTCAATATATGGCAACAAGGCCGTCAAAAACGACCAGGAAATACCGGCCATATACCCCATTTCGTCACTGAAAAACCTCTACGGCTATTTCGGCGACAAACCTTTCAAGAACGACAAGCTCGACAACCCAGAGGTGGTGGAAATCAAGATGGACGTGCCGGGCAGCTTCTGGGGCAAATATCCCAAAGTACCGGAGAAATGGATGGCTTTTGTCGACGACAACATGTGGGGCATGGGCGTGTTCAGCCCCAGCGCCGAACGATTCATTGCAGGCCGCTACACCTCGATGACCGACGGCGAGGCTGAAAGCCTCTCTACAAGCTACATAGCGCCGCTATGCACCTCCAAGCTTAAGAAAAACTCAGTATTCGAGTACACCTACTACATCGTGGTAGACCATCTTCCCGAAATAAGAAACACTATTTATACATTAAACTCAAAACACTAAAAAAACCAAAAGAACCAGAAATCAAACATTCAGTAATCAGGCGTAGTAATTTCATAGAGCCATTAGCATTGAAAAACACGCCGACCTTAAGACTATTTGCAGACCAATCATCATGAATCACTAAAACATGAGAAAAAAAATCTTTAACCTTAGAGCAGCGACTATTCTCGTCCTGTTATCCCTGACGGTTTCGCTTTCTCCGGCCTATGCCACTGGAGCCGCATCTCCGGCACCCCAGAACCAGACAGCCAACAAACTCGGAGCCGTCAAAGGAACAGTTGTTGACGAAGAAGGCGAACCATTAATCGGTGTCAGTGTCACTGCCTCCGATTCAAAGGCAGCCGCAGTTACAGATTTGGACGGTAATTTCTCGTTCAATGTAAAACTTCCCACCACCCTTACATTCTCCTATGTAGGCTTTACGACACAAAAAGTGAAAGTCACCTCGGCTGGAACACCCGTCAACGTGACTATGGAGCCGACAGCCGAATCCCTCGACGAAGTGGTTGTCGTAGCTTACGGAACACAGAAAAAGGAAACAATGACAGGTTCCGTGGCAGCGATAGGACAGGAAACCATACAGCAGACCGCCGCTGCAAACCTTACCACCGCGCTGGCCGGCCGCATGCCCGGTCTTACCACCTTGCAGACCTCGGGTATGCCCGGTGTCGACGATGTGACAATATATCTGCGCGGTGCCAGCACCACCAACGGACAGTCACCGCTGATACTCATCGACGGTGTGCCGCGCGACGACATTTCATCGCTCGACCCCAACGAAGTACAGACCGTTTCTATCCTTAAGGACGCATCGGCAACCGCAGTGTTCGGTGTGCGCGGCGCAAACGGCGTGATACTCGTCACCACCCGCCGAGGCGAGGCCGGCAAGGCGCAGGTAAGCGTTGCCGCCAACTACAGCATGCAGCAGTTCAACTGCCGTCCCACCCGCATACACTCGTGGGAGTTCGCCCAGCTTCGCAACGAAGCCTTCCTGAACGACGGCTACTCCGAGGAACAGCTTCCGTACACCCCCTACATGATTGACATGTACAAGAGCGGCGCCGACCCCGTATTCTTCCCCGACCGCGACGTATACAGCGAGTACTTCAAGAAATGGGCTCCGCAGACACGCGTCAACGTCAATGTGAACGGCGGTAACGAAAAAGTGCGCTACTTCCTCAATATCGGCTACCTCGGACAGAGCGGCCAGCTCAAGACCGAGAACAAGGACAAGCTCGGCTACGACCCCGGCTTCCACAGCTCGCGCTTCAACTTCCGCTCCAATCTCGACTTCAACATCTGCAAAAACCTGAAAATGTCGTTGAACGTTGCCTCTTACCTCGGCAAAATCAACAGCCCGGCATCGGGTGGCATATTCGGCAGCCGCGCACAGATGGTGACAGAAGCGATGAGCTATGTCTGGTTCACCGACCCGACACAGGTAGGCCCGACCACAGCCGAAGGATACACCCTGCCCGACGGCACCGTGGTTGAACCGGACAAAATCCTCCAGCAGACAGGCGCACCCTCCGGCCGAAACATCTACGGCGACCTCAACCGCCGCGGCTATATGAACCAGACCGACATGCGACTCCAGTCGTCGTTCATCGTGGACTGGGGCCTCGACTTCATCACCAAGGGTCTGTCGACCAAGCTGCTGGTGGCTTTCGACTCGAAGGCATACAACACCCGCAACGCCCAGCGCGAATACGACGCTTACGGCTCGCACACAGCAACATCGGCTGACGACACGAATTACTTCACAGCTATCTCTGTCAACAAAAACGACGCTCTCACCCTCTCGAAGACTTCTTATACCAACTATTACCTCAACCTGCAGTACTCTATCAACTACGAGCGTGAATTTGGCGACCACCGCGTGACAGCGATGGCCCTGGCACAGCGCGACAACTGGCAGAAGTACGCCGCCGACCTGCCCTACAATATGCTCGGCGTCGCTGCACGCGCCACCTACGCTTACGACTCGCGCTATCTGGCCGAAGTCAACGTGGGCTACAACGGCTCCGAACAATTCGCCAAGGGACACCGCTTCGGTTTCTTCCCCGCCGTATCTCTGGGCTGGCTCATCAGCAATGAAGCCTTCCTGCGCGGCAACACCTTTGTGACCCGCCTCAAACTCCGCGGCTCTTACGGCAAGGTGGGTAACGACAACCTCGGCTCCGCCCGCTTCCTGTATCTCGACAACATCGTGATGTCGAGCGGCTCGTCGAACATCGGCATACCTTCTCTCGGCAACGGCCAGTACGTGAACCAGACCAAGATAGGCAACCCCAACATCGGCTGGGAAATCGCCTACAAGCAGAACTACGGTATCGACGCCACAATCTTCGGCAACCGACTCCAGATAGCTCTCGACTACTTCCGCGAAAACCGCGAAAACATATTGATCAGCCGTTCCACCGTGCCCCAGATTCAGGGCCGTCCGCTCAGCTCGCTGCCCAAGATGAACATGGGCAAGGTTGACAACTCAGGTATCGAAATCGACGCCGTATGGAACCAGCGCATCAACAAAGAATTCAACTTCAGCATCAACGGCAACTTCGCCTACAACAAGAACACCGTCCGCAACGTCGACGAAGTTCAGTATGACGAAACATACGCCTACCGCTACCGCTCCACCGGCTACAGCCTCGGACAGTGCTGGGGTTACCTCATCGACTACTCCAACGGCAACGGCTACATCAACACCCCAGAAGAGCTTGAGCGCGCCAAGAAGATGTACAGCATCGGCACCCCGCGTATGGGCGACTTCATGTATCAGGACGTCAACGGCGACGGCACAATCAACGAAAAGGACATCTCCCCCATCGGCTACAGCAACATTCCGCGAATCACTTACGGTTTCGGAGCCAATCTGAAATGGCGCGAGTTCGACCTCTCCTGCCAGTTCCAGGGTGTGGGCAAGGTTTCCAAAGTTTACAGCGGCGCAGGTGTAAACGAGCTCGGACTCTCCGGCTTCTACACCGAGTACCACAAGACGGCATGGACAGCCGAGCGCTACGCCAACGGCGAAGAAATCACCTACCCGGCTCTGTCAACATCAAGCTCTGTCAGCCATCAGACCAACAACTTCTTCATCATGGACCGCTCCTTCCTGCGCCTCAAGAACCTCGAGATCGGCTACACACTGCCCAAAAAGGCTCTCAAGGCAATCCACCTCACAAAGGTACGAGCTTACGCGAGCGGCACCAACCTCCTCACATGGCACCATCTGCGCACCGACTGCATAGACCCTGAGCAGACCACGTCAAACCAATACCCGATTACGAAGATGTTTACCTTCGGTCTTAACGTGACATTCTAATTCCAACGAGAATGCCCCAATCAAGACTAAACATACAAATAAAGAATATCACCATGAAATATATTTCCATACTTATATCTGCGGCCACGGTAATGTCGGCTTCGCTGCTTTCATCGTGCAGCGACGTGCTCGACACCGCACCCGACGGCTCGCTGACAATGGAAGAGATTCTTCAAGACCCGGTCAAAGTAAGCGGTCTGCTGGCTAAATGCTACGACAAGATTCCGCAGAAAGCCTACACATACTCCAACTTCGAGCCGCTGCCCGTATCGCTCAGCGACGACGCGTGGTCCAGCGACGAAGGTTACTCCGGCCTGCCCGTCAACGTGATATACAACGGCCGCCAAAACGCAGGCTCGCACCCCGTGCGCGATACCGGCGGCAACAACGGCAACGGCGGCACCGCCTCGGGCGTGGCTATCGGCAACTACTGGGCCAACTACTGGGGACAGATATACCAGTGCAACCTGTTCCTCGAAGTAATCGACCGCGCCGCAGTCACTTCCGAATCCGAGCGCTCCCGCTTCAAGGCCGAGGCACACCTGCTCCGCGCATTCTTCTACTCCGAACTCGTGCGCTGGTTCGGCAAACTGCCTATCGTGAAGGAAACCTTCCCCTTCGATGCCGATTTCTCCGGCCTCAAGCGCGAATCGGTGTACGACGTGGTAAACTTCATAATCGAAGATTGCGACTACGCTCTCAGCTGCCCCGATCTGCCTTGGCGTATCGACATCGCCTCTGAAAGAATGCGAATGACCAAGGCGCTTGCCTGGGCCATCAAGTCAAGAATGAGCCTCACGGCTGCCAGCCCCCTCTTCAACGAAGGCAACAACCACTGGGAATGGGCTTATCAGATAAACAGCGACGCACTCAAGGAGCTTCTTGCCCATAATTTCGAGCTGTACACCACCGTTCAGAACACAACGGTATACGGCACCGAGGCCGGAGCGGCATTCCGCGAGCTGTGTTCCACAGAGGCCGACATATCCGGCAGCCCCCGCGACAAAGAAACCATCTTCCAGCACCGTGCCAACAACGGCCACTGGATATGGCACATCGGCTACATCGGCTCCGGCATGGGCAACACCGCGTACTGCAAGGCATGCCCCACACAGGAGCTTGTCGATGCTTTTGAAACCATCGACGGCAAGCCCGTGCTCAACCTCGAGCGCCCCTACCTCGATGAAAAGCACCTGCAACCGAACTATAACACCGACAACACCCTCTACGACCCGCAGAACCCCTATGCAAACCGCGACCCGCGCCTGCATGCAACCGCTCTCTGCAACGGCGACAAGTTCCTCTGGGACGCCAAGCAGCAGACCGTCGAAACGTTCGTAGGAGGCAAGCACGCCATCAACTTCACACCGTCGAACCGCCAGAACACGCGCACCGGCTACTTCCAGTGCAAGGTTGTGGCTCCCAACATCGACGGCGGCGCCGGCAACCAGTACGGCAAGATGCTCCCCTGGAAATTCTACCGCCTGGCAGAGATTTATCTCAACCTTGCAGAAGCGGCAGCCGAGGCAAACCATCCGGCCGAAGCCCGCGCGGCAGTCAACGCTGTCCGTGCCCGCGTGCAGATGCCGGCCATAACCACCGAAACCGGCGAGGCCCTGATTATGCGCATACGCAACGAACGCCGCGTGGAACTCGCATGGGAGGAAGCACGCTACTTCGACCTGCGCCGCTGGCAGAAACCCGACGGCGACCTGCAGGAAACCTGCGCATGGCTTACCTGTATGTACATCACAAAAAATGCTGACGGCACATTCAAGTACGAACGCCGCAACATATGGAACAAGCCCCGTGGCGGCGCTGACAACCGCGACCTGCTCCTGCCCCTTTCGACCGCAGAGGCAGCACGACTCAAAAGCAACACCGGTGTTGACTGGCAAAACCCCGGATGGTAACCGGATCTTTTACACAAATGCCTAAATGAAAGATTTTATGAAACAACGAATCAATATAATTGCCGTCTGCGCAGCAATATCCATGGCATCTTCCGCCGCCATTGCTCAAGACGCCGCAAATCCGTTGAAAATACGCGGCACCGTCCTCGACTCGGACGGCATACCCGTCGCAGGCGCCATGGTCAAATCCTCCAACAACGGAAACGAGGCTGTGACCGACATCGACGGCAACTATGAAATTACCGTCACCGACGGCAGCAAGTCGCTCAACTATAACTTTATCGGCTACAAAACCCGCACTATCTCCGTAAGCAAAGCCGCTGAAAACGGAATTGTTTCCATGGGCGAGCCCTCCGGCTCTCTCGACGAGATCATAGACCTTGGCTACTACAAGGTTACCCGCCGCGAACTCACCGGCGCGGTATCCGTGGTAGGCGGCACCGAGCTTGCCAAGTCGCCGGAGTCGAACCTCGGCAAGACCTTTGCCGGACGTCTGCCCGGACTTACCGTGATGGAAGAGAACGGCGAACCGGGGCTGGTGGCACAGTCGTCGTCGAACAACGGCCTGACAATGATTATCCGCGGCCTCACCACCGCCAACGGCAACAAGCCCCTCATCATCATCGACGGCCAGATAAGCCCGAACGAGAACTATATGTATATCACTCCCGAGGAAATCGAAACAGTGACTGTTCTCAAAGATGCTTCGGCAATGGCTATCTACGGCATGCAGGGAGGTAACGGCGCGATCGTGATCCGCACCAAGAGCGGCCGCATAGGCGCCAACAAAGTTTCTGTCTACTTCGACGAGGCTCTCCAGCAAAGCTCCAAGACTCCCTACTCCATCTCGGCAGCCGAGTACGCCACCCTGCGCAACCAGGCCGGCTATAACGACGGCCTCGGCAAATTCTCGCAGTTCTCGCAGGAACAAATCGACGGTTACAGCGCCACCAACCACGCCTACAATCCCTACAACGACTTGTTCAACAAGACGATGTGGATGACCCGTGCCGGAATGTCGCTTACCGGAGGCACAGAGCGCCTGCAGTACTATGCCAACGTCAACTACATGCACGAATCCTCTCCTTTCAAGGCTGAGGAAAACAAAGACTGGGAGTACAATCCCGCACCGGGCATAGACCGATTCAATTTCCGCTCCAACATCGATGTTAAAATCAATAGCTGGCTGAGCGCCATGATGCGTATCAGCGGCAGCATAAACCGCGTGAAGACAGCCGGCAGCACCAATGCCAGTGTTTACTCCGCCCTGTTCAAGCTTCCGCCCACAATGTACGGCTCGCTGTCGACCGTTGTCAACGACGAGGAAGGCAACATCGTCCACAAGGGCAACGAGGTACTCACCGTCGACGGTGTGACCGACCCCGTGTACGGTATGCTGAACCGTTCGGGCTTCATCGAACAGCTCAAAGCCGACGTGCTGTCGATGGGCGGCCTCAACGCCGACCTCTCGATGGTGACCGAAGGCCTCTCGGCATCTGCCGTGGTGGCATACCAGCTCAGCTCGAACAACAACCAGAGCACACTGCAGAAATATCAGCGCTGGATTGCCGTACAGAACGGCGACGAAGTAAACTTCCAGCGCCTCGGCAGCGATGAGAACACACCTCTGAGCTATGCCAAGACCCGCCAGATGTACTACAACCTGAACCTCTCGGCATTCGCCAACTACAAGCGCACCTTCGGCGACCACTATGTAAGCTCCATGGCTTATATCTTCTATCAGGACCTCCAGACCGAAAGCACTTCTGGCGCCGCCATACTGCCCTACAAGCGCGAATCGATGGGCATCACCGCAACTTACGGATTCAAAAACCGCTACTTCATTCGCGGCGACGTGGCCTACAGCGGCTCCGAACAGTTCCACCCCGACCACCGCTGGTACACCACTCCATCGGTATCCGGCACATGGATTGCATCGGACGAAAGCTTCATACAGGGCATCAAGCCGTGGGTAAGCCTCGTCAAGCTCCGCCTCTCGTACGGACTCAACGACAACGACCAGCTCGGCGACGGCCGCATGCTCTATGCCGACAACGTGGACTATCAGGGCAACGAGTTCACACGCGGAAACCCGCTGCTCGCTCCTGAGAAAATCTACAAGACCAACTACGGTATCGACCTCGGATTCTTCGACAACGACCTCAGCGTGTCGTTCGACTACTTCCGCCAGCATTGCGACAACGTGCTGATTTCTTCGTCGACCCTCGTTCCGTCGTTCCAGGGCGTGCCCCTCGACTACTACCCGCTGGTAAACGAAGGACGCATCAAAAACCACGGATTTGAAGTGGCCGCGCTCTACCACAAGGCTATCAACCGCGACTGGACAGTATTCGTGGGCGGCTCTTTCAGCTACAACAAAAACGAGATGGTTGACATGAAAGAAGTAATCCGCGACGGCTATGCCTATCCTTATGCCAAGGCAGGCCAGAGCATCGGCCAGAAGTGGGGCTACCTCATCGACTACAGCAACGGCAACGGTATGTTCAACTTCAGCGACGAGATAAGCGGCTGCGGCCTCGACTACTCCGCCCTCGGCACTCCCCGCCCGGGCGACTTCAAGTATGTCGACCTCAATAAAGACGGCAAAATCGACTCGAAAGACCGTGCACCCATCGGCTATGGCGACATACCCCGTGGATATTACTCCATCAACGGCGGTTTCGCATACAAGAACTTCGAAGTAAGCTTCCTCTTCCAAGGCACCACCAAGCGTTCCATCACCCTCAGCGGCGTTGGCGCGTTCGAAACCGAAAACCAGGGCGTGTTCAACGATATCCATATGAACGCATGGACCGAGGACCGCTGGAACGCAGGCGAAAAAATCGACTACCCGGCTTTGTCGCTCAGCAAGTCCACCAGCCACAACGACAACGATTACTTCATTCAGGACGGCTCTTACCTGCGCCTGAAAAATGCAGAAATCGCTTACACCCTGCCCCACAAAATCTCTAAAAAGGCCTTTGCTGAAAAAATTCGCTTCGCCCTCAACGGCCAGAATTTATTCACCATCGACCACCTGCGCAGCAAGCACATCGATGCTGAGATTGGCAAACTTTCGGCTTTCCCGACTTACCGCGTAATCAATCTCGGTGTCAAAGTTACCTTCTAAATCCTGCTATCAATGAAACTAATCGCTAAAATATTTATACTCGGTTCGCTGGCTGCCTCCGCGGCTGCCTGCGCCGACCTCGACATGGACAGCGACGGCCGACTCCAGATGAAGGACATCTTCTCGCGTCAGGACCGCACCGCCAAAATGTTCGCCAATTTGTCAGAATCCCTGCCGAAGACCACTCTCACCTACGGCAAGACCACGACCCCGATGCTGGCAGGCTTCTCCGACGAGGCCGAAGACTCCAACGACGGTATCACGCACGTGGTTTCCGACTGGTACCACGGACGTGTTTCTGCGACCTCGAACCCTCTCACATCGAAGTGCATCGACCCGTGGACTCTGTATTTCGGAGCAATCTACAAGTGCAACAACTTCATCAAGAACATTCAGGATCCGACGATAGCCACCTATCCTTTCGACACCAACCAGAAAGAAGGCTGGATAGCACAGGCCAAGGTACTGCGCGCATACTATTACTGGCAGCTGGTGAAGCGCTACGGAGGCGTGCCCCTCGCCACCGAGCCTTATCCTATGGGATATGACTTTGCCAACTCGTACCGCGCGTCGTTTGAAGAATGTGCCGATTTCATTATCGGCCAGTGCGACGAAGCCCTCGCATGCCCCGAAACAGAGAACCTGTCGGTAGGTTTCAAGTGGATTGACAACTCCCGCACGCATATGACCCGCTTCATTGCCCATGCCATCAAATCGGAAGTAGCGCTCTACGCTGCAAGCCCGCTCAACAATCCCGACAACAGCGGCAAATACACTTGGGACAAAGCTGCCGAGATAACCAAGGCCGCTCTCGACGCCTGCATCAGCCACGGTGCTGAACTCTTCAAGACTGTGCCCGAAGCAAGCTCTGCCATAAATGCTTACGACAACTACTTCATCACCCGCAGCGACCCCTCGCGTATCAACGACAAAGAAACCTTCCTTGAATCAGGCACACGCCTGAAGATATGGGAATACGCAGGCACGCCGATGAACACTGCCATGAAAGAAGCAGGTCCGTGCCCATCGCAGGAACTTGTCGACTGCTACGACATGGCCGACGGCTCCGAGCCTATCCTCGGCTACCTCGACGCCGACCACCTGCAGCCCAACATCAACGCGGCCTCAGGCTATGACGACGAGAATCCGTATGCGAACCGCGACCCGCGTTTCTATGCCTCGATTTACTACAACGGCTGCCAGCGCAACCTGAACGACCCCTCATCGCTTCTCTACACCCACGTAGGCGGCAACTGCGGAATATCCGACAAGGCCACCGACGTGCGTTTCACCCGCACAGGCTACTACATGCGCAAGTTCAACAACTACAAGTCGAACAGCGCTAACGCCACCGACGGCTTCATGCCTCTCTTCCGCCTTGCCGAGCTTTACCTCAACTTTGCCGAGGCTGCTTATCAGAGCGCAGGCCCCGACCAGCAGGTGGGCGGCATGTCGGCTCGCGAGGCTGTCAACATCGTGCGTGAACGCGTAGGCATGCCCGGCCTCCCCGCCGGCCTGTCGAAAGCCGACTTCGAGCGCCGCTACCGCAAGGAACGCCGCGTGGAGCTTGCCTTTGAAGACCACCGCTACTACGACGTGCGCCGCTGGAAAATCCTCGAACAGACAGACCGCTTCGTTACAGGTATGAAAATTACCAAAAACAACGACGGCACATTCAAGTACCAGCGCATACGCCTTGCCGACCGCAAGTGCTCTGACGCCAAATTCTATCTGTATCCTGTCAACCAGACCGACGTGTCGAAGATGCTCCAGATTTCCGGACAGAACTGGCAGAATCCGGGTTGGGAATAATTCATAAAGAAAAAGAACAATGAAAAAGAATATTTTCATAGCTCTATCGGCCGCTATGCTCTTCTGCGGCTGCGGCGAGGACTACGCCGATACCGACATCGTAGCGGACGCCCCGATGGCTCCCGTGCAGAACGTCGAAGCAACGTCGTTTGTAAGTTCCGTGATTCTCACATGGGACCTTCCCGAAAACGACCAGTACTACTACACGATGGTGTCGTATGTCGATGCCGCCGGCCAGACCGTGAACCGCAAGGTAAGCAAATACAGCGTCGATGCCGAAACACCGGGACGCGCCCGCGCCCTGATCGGCGGTTTCACCGATACCAACGAGTATGAATTTACCCTCACCGCGTACAGCTACGCAGGAAACGCCTCGACACCTGTAACCGTCAAGGGAACACCCGAAGACCGTTCGCGCGCCAAGGACTACCTCGTGGAAACAGTAACATTCGACCCCCAGGTAGAGGCCGTGAATATAAACTGGACCAACGAACTGAACGCCGACGTCAACCTCGTGCTCATATCGCTCGACTACTTCAACATCAAGGGCAAAGTAGAAGAAGTAGTACGCGAGGTCGAGGCCACCACTCCTCACGTGGAGGTAATCGACAACCTGCCTATCGAAACCGACATCGAAGTAAAATACTACATGGTCGATAACGAAACAGGCGAGAAGTCCGAAACCAAGACGGCGACATTCCAGGTTTTGCCCACAATCTACGATATCTACGATGCAGCAGTTACCTACATACCGGAATCGTACTACGGCATCAATATGATGACTATCGACTGGAACGAAACCAAGAATGAATTCCACATTCTCACTTCCGGCAACGACCCCTATGTATACACCAAGATGCCAGCCACTCCCGCCGGCACAACGCTGATATTCCGCTACCGCTCGATGAAGAATATCACCAACTTTGAGATATTCCTCAACGGCCGCGCCCCCGGAGGCCCCAACGAAGTGATATATCAGGCACCGGACGGCTACAAAGGTCTGCGCCTCACCAACGGATACTGGAAAACGGTTGTATGGGATCTCAGCGACGCCCAGAAAAACAAATTTGACTTTATCAACAACACTGCCACCAACCAGAACCGAATCCGAATTGACTTCGGCAGCCAGAACACCCGCGAGCTCTGGTTCCGCAACATGCACTGGGAATAATCAGGTTTGCAAATGAACTCATTCTGTTCTATAAGGTAATATGAGCTCATTAGGTTCCCGGCACAGTTCCTATCAATGGTTTGTGCCGGGAACTTTTCAAAAAAAACACTCTCATGAATAAATCAATCATATCAGCAACACTGCTCCTTGCCGCTCTTTCAGCCGCAGCCGCAGACAACAACAAAAACAAGATAGACCTTGACGGCTATGTAGGCTCACGCATCGACGACTGCATACACACCCGCATACTCGGACAGGACGTGGACCACATCACCGAACCCTTTACCCACAAGAACGACACCGCTTCGTGGCAGACAGAGTTCTGGGGCAAATGGGTGCAGGGCGCCATCGCCTCGTACCGCTACAACCACGACAAAGCGCTATACGACAAAATAAGCCACAGCATCGACCAAATCATAGCATCGCAGCAGCCCGACGGCTACATAGGCAACTATGCCCCGGACTACCACCTTGCACAATGGGACGTATGGGGTCGTAAATATACCGCTCTCGGACTTCTGGCATGGCACAAGCTTACCGGCGACAAGAAAGCACTTGATGCCACCGCCCGGCTGATTGACCACCTTATGACGGAAGTAGGCCCCGGCCACACCGACATAGTGACTGTGGGCAATTACCACGGCATGGCGGCAAGCTCGGTGCTCGAACCCGTAATATACCTCTACAACGCCACGGGCAATAAGAAATACTTGGATTTCGCAAACTACATAGTAAGCCAATGGGAAACTCCTGAGGGGCCTCAGCTCGTGTCGAAAGCGCTGAAAGGCATCGACGTGGCATCGCGCTTCCCGCACCCCTCCGACTGGTTCTCGCCCGAAAACGGCCAGAAAGCCTATGAAATGATGTCGTGCTATGTGGGCCTGCTCGAGCTGTACAAAATCACCGGCAACCCCACCTATCTCGACGCGGTGGAGAAAACCGTTGCAAACATAGTCGACAAGGAAATAAACGTGGCCGGCTCGGGCAGCTCGTTTGAAAGCTGGTACCACGGCAAGGACTTCCAAGCTCTTCCCACCTACCACACGATGGAAACATGCGTGACATTCACCTGGATGCAGCTCTGCGACAAGCTTCTGGAGGTGACGGGCAAGCCTTTCTATGCCGACCAGATTGAAAAAACGCTCTACAACGCCCTTATGGCATCGCTCAAAGACGACGCTTCGCAGATCGCCAAGTACAGCCCTATCGAAGGACACCGCTTTGAAGGCGAGGAGCAATGCGGGCTGCACATAAACTGCTGCAATGCCAACGGCCCACGCGGGTTCGCCCTTATCCCCTCCTTTGCAGTAAAAAGCACGGACAAAGGCATCAATGTGAATTATTACGGCGATATGACCGCCACGGCCGATGTGAACGGAAACACTGTTTCGATAAGCCAGAAGTCGGACTATCCAGCCACAAACACCGCAACGATTGAGATAAATCCTGAGAAAAAGAAAAATTTTTCAGTAAATTTGCGCATTCCCGTATGGAGCGCCAACACTGTGGTAAAAATCAACGGTAAGGCTGTCGACAATGTTAGTCCGGGCTCTTATCTCGCACTCACACGCGAATGGGCCAAGGGCGACAAAATCGAAGTGGCATTCGACATGCCGGTAATTGTCACCGAGCACGACAATCTTCAGGCTGTGACACGCGGCCCGATAGTATTTGCCCGCGACAGCCGGTTCAACGACGGCTTTGTGGACGAGTCGGCAGTGATTATGGAAGAAAACGGCACAATCAGCGACGCCCGTATTTCCGATGCCGGTTCATTTGCATGGATTACCATCGACGTGCCGGTGACCGTGGGTGCGAACCTCGAAGGAACCGATGCGGAGCGCTTTGTGAAATTCTGCGATTTCGCATCTGCGGGGAATACGTGGTCGCCCGATGTGCGCTACCGCGTATGGATTCCCAAAACGCTGAACATTAAACTCAAACGCAATTATTGATGCTCAAACGAATTTTTATAATTGTTTCAGTGCTGGCAGCCGCTTTTTCAGCAGCGGCTGCCGACACTCTTACTGTGGCGACCTACAACATATGGGAAGGCCTCGAGGATAACCCCGACCGAAAAGCCCGGTTCGAGTCGTGGGTTGACTCTGTGAAGCCCGATGTGCTGATGCTCAACGAGCTCGTAGGCTTTACTCCTGCAAAGCTTCAGAAGCTTGCAGAAGAATCAGGCTTTCCGCACAGCTCGCTGCTGAAGGAAGAATGGTACCCGGTAGGAGTAATCTCAAAGCACCCTATCGAAGAAATCAACCGCATCGTCACGCCTATGTCGATAGTGCTCGGGCAGAAGAAAGGGCTGTGGCACGGACTGCTGCACGTGCGCACTGCCGGTATCGACCTGATGGTGACACACCTCAGCCCGTTCGACTATAAATTCCGCCGGCAAGAAGCTCAGATTCTCACTCACTATGCCGACAGCCTCGGGCTTAAAGACTATCTGATTGCGGGCGACCTGAACTCAATTTCGCCATATGACGCCGACCATACCGCCAAGAAAAAAAAGTGGATACGCGGCATCAAAAAAGGCGATGCCAAACGCCCCGACTGGAACAACCTCAACGAACTCGGCACATTTGACACCTCCGTTATCTCGGCCTTTCTTTCTTCAGGACTCGAAGATCCGCTTTGGCGCTTTGCACGCAATCCGAAGGACAGAATGACTCACCCCACAGCGTTCAGCCGCAAATTGCCGCCGGACAGCCCGCGCCTCGATTCCACAAGCGTGCGAATTGACTATATACTGCTATCGAAACCGCTCATGCAGCGGTGTATCGACGCGCGAGTCGACAGAGTGGAGGGTGTTTCCGACCATTATCCCGTGGTTGTGAAACTCATTCGCCACGACTACCGCGACAAGGAGCTGTCGGCAGAAGAACGTACCGCCGACCTGCTCTCGCGTATGAACGTTTACGAAAAGGTTGCCCAGATACGCCACCTGCATTCCGGCGATATTTTCCCCGGAAACCAATTCAGCGCCGACAACATGAAGGCGATAGCAGGCAATGTGGCCTATGGCTTTGTAGAGGGCTTTCCGCTCACAGGCGAGCAGTGCCGCCAGAATATGCGCAAGGTTCAGGAACACATGGTGTACGGCACACGCCTCGGAATACCTGCCTTTATCGTGGCAGAGTCGCTTCACGGCTCAGTCCACGAAGGGTCTACCATCTTTCCGCAGAACATAGCTCTTGCCTCTACCTTTAACCCCGATCTGGCATACCGCCGCGCGGCAGCCACCACCGGCGATCTCCACTATCAGGGAATCAATCAGGTGCTCGCGCCCTGCATCGACGTAGTGCGCGACCTGCGCTGGGGACGCGTGGAGGAAACCTACGGCGAAGACCCCTTCCTTAACGCGGCTTTTGCCTGCGGCGAGGTAAAAGGCTATCTCGACAACGGCATCTCGCCGATGCTGAAACACTTCGGGCCGCACGGCAATCCGTCGGGAGGGCTTAATCTCGCCGGAGTAGACTGCGGCACAGGCGAACTGCTCGACATATACATGTATCCGTTTGAAAAGGTGATTCGCACACTGCCGGTAATGGCCGTTATGTCGACCTACAACACGTGGCAGCGCCAGCCAAATTCGGCTTCGCACTACATTCTCACAGAACTGCTCCGCGACAAATGGAAATTTAAAGGGTATGTGTATTCCGACTGGGGAGCCATCGAAATGCTCCGCACATTCCACAATACAGCCGACACCAAGGCCGAGGCCGCGAGGCAGACCATTATGGCGGGACTCGACGTGGAAGCGTCGAGCGACTGCTTTCCCGAGATACCCGGCCTGATTGCCGACTCGATACTCGACCCTGAGGTGCTTGACCGCGCCGTAAGCCGTGTGCTGCTGGCAAAGTTCAAAGCAGGATTGTTCGACGATCCTTTCGGCGAGCGCTTCCGCGACAAGGAATCGATGCACTCGTCCCGAAGCATAGCGCTTGCGCGGGAAATTGTCGACGAATCAACAGTGCTCCTCAAAAACGAGGGAAGCCTGCTGCCCCTCGACATTGACAAGCTGCGCTCCATAGCCGTACTCGGCCCGAATGCCGACCAAGTTCAGTTCGGCGACTATTCCTGGAGCCGCAACAATAAGAACGGTGTCACACCCTTGGCCGGCATCACCCGGCTGTGCGGCGACTGTGTGAAAATCAACTACGAACGAGGCTGCGACATAATGTCGAAAGATACCTCTGGAATAGCGAAGGCTGTGGAGGCAGCACGCAACAGCGACATAGCCATCATATTCTGCGGAAGCGCAAGCGCGTCGCTCGCCCGCGACTACTCCGGCTCGAACTGCGGAGAAGGATTCGACACCCCCGATCTTGACCTCACCGGGGCGCAATCGCAGCTCATACGCGAGGTTGCCGCCACAGGCAAGCCGGTGGTACTGGTTCTTGTCACAGGCAAGGCCTATTCCATCAACTGGGAGAAAGAGAATATACCGGCCATATTATTGCAATGGTACGCAGGCGAACGCGCAGGCGAATCAATTGCCGACATAATTTTCGGCAACACCAACCCGTCGGGACATCTTCCTGTATCGTTCGCCCAAAGTGCCGGACACCTTCCGGCTGTCTACAACCATCTGCCCGGCGACCGAGGATACTACAAAGCGCCCGGAACATATCAGGCACCCGGTCGCGACTATGTGTTCTCCTCCCCTGCCCCGCTCTTTGCGTTCGGCCACGGGTTGAGCTATACCGAGTTTGACTATTCCGGCCTTACGGTAGAGCAGAAAGCTGATTCGATCATCGTCCGCATCAACGTGAGCAATATCGGGAAACGCATGGGCAAAGCCGTTCCGCAGCTGTACGTGCGCGATGTGGCAAGCTCTGTCGCCACACCCGTTAAGCAGCTCAAAGCATTCAAAAAAATCGAGCTTAAGCCAGGCGAAACAAAGTCGGTGGACCTTTCCTTCCATAAAAACGAACTGCGTTTTACCGACAATTCCGGCAAGCGCCACCTCGAACCCGGCGATTTTGAAATAATGGTAGGCCCGGCCTCCGACAATATAGCGGCAAAAAGCACCATCACCATAGGCACCAAAACAGCCAAGGGAAAAGACTCCGCCACTTCCGCGCCGGCATACAAGAGCCAAGGCAAAAAGATAACTATTTCGGGAACTGTTCGCGACGTTCAGGCCACACCGCTCGCCAATGTGAAGGTATTCTCAAAGAAGCAGAAGAAAAACGTTGCCACGACAGGCTCCGACGGCTCGTATAAAGTCAAGACAGCCGACGACGATATCCTTACATTCTCGCTCAATGGCTACCCCGACAATGTAACCGAGGTACGCGGCCGCACGTCTATCAACCCCTCAATGTCGAAATAATATGGAAATAATCAAGAAACCGTGGTTCAACAGCCTCGAGCCGGCTGAAATACTTGATGCTTTCGGCGACATTCAGCCACAGCCGATAGCTTGCTGCAACTGGGCGTCGGACTACCCCTACGCACCGACAGCAAGCTTCAGAATGTTCCATAACGGCGAATATTTGTTCGTTCGTTACGATGTGGCTGAAGATTGCACCGCAGCCCGTGTGGCCGAGGACAATGGCGAAGTTTGGACCGACTCCTGCGTGGAATTTTTCATATCGACCGACGACAAGGGGTACTACAATTTTGAAACCAACTGTATCGGAAAGCTCCTATTGGGATTCCGCTGCAAGGACAAAGAACCTGCAATGGCGACAAAATCAGTCCTTGATTCCGTGAAACGCTTCTCATCGCTTCACTGCAGTGTATTCGACGAACGCCACGATGCCCAACCGTGGTGGCTTATAATCGCAATACCGGCTTCGGCCCTGTTTATGCACAAATTCCACAGCTGGGACGGTATAAAGGCGAAAGCCAATGTATATAAATGTGGCGACAATCTTTCCAAGCCCCATTTCCTGTCTTGGAACCCGATACACCACCCCACGCCAAACTTCCACCTGCCGGAATTTTTCGGAACTCTTGAACTGGAATAAGCTACAAAAAACAGGGGCTGTACCATACAGCTCCTGTTTTTTTTCACTAAACACCTGATACATCAACACATAAACAAGCTACGCACCTCTTATCAACCAAGAATTATGTAAAATAGTGCATTCTGCGCATGCCATTTTGTGTAAATTATTGCGTTTTGGAAAAACAAAGAACCCGGTATTGCACCGAGTTCTTTGAAAAGGTGTTTACAGCAGGTGATGCTTACTCTACGCTGGAGTAATCAAGCGGAGTTTCAAAATAGCGGGAGAGGGAGGGCATGTTCTCCTGCATAGAGGGTACTGCAAAGCCGACTCCATCGAAATATTCGTCGGACGCCTTCTGGCGGGCTACTTTGGCAGAATCCTTAGCTACGGTAGTTTCAAAGATCTTTTTGCCGCTTACATCGGTGACGGTGACATCAAGCTTGTCGCCACAAGCCTTAAGCTCGACCGTGGTTTTCGGAGCTATTTGCAGTGTAATCTCTGCATAATTCTCGATATTGAGCACCAAGTCGGCAGTAATGCCGACAGACCTGTACACATATCGGCGACAGTCCTTCTCGCGCTCAAACGCACCCTCAAGAGCGCCGTCGCCAAGAAGCTCGCTATATCGCAGGCTACCAATGGCCGAGGGAATGCGAGGACTTATCGCAATGCTTCCGCTTAGCAGACGGGGGCGGATACCGAGGAAATCCTGATACCATACCCTGATGTGCTCCGCGTTGCTCCAGCCTTGAAGGAATGTGCCGGAGCGTCGCGCCCACGATGTGCCTTTACGGGGCCACGCGTCAGCATTCTCCGAAAGACTGCCCACGGCGCCTTGGAACAGCGCCTGGCGGTTCATATTCTCGAACAGCGTCCACGCTATGTCCTGCTGCCCGGCCTCTATCATACGCTGCATGGCCATACCGTTGTTCCACAGCCATACCGTGCCGTTATGATATGCGTCGTCTTTATGGTAATGGTGCCAATTTTCGTGATAGGGGTGGAACTGCGCATCATTCTGGTCGAGCGAGGCCACACCCCACGGATATACAAGCCGCTGCCAAGCATCGCGCGTTTCCTTCATCACCAAAGCGGAATCCTCAACCATGCCGAGGGCATAGAGCATATTCGGGCGATATTGACGGTCCGGCGTACCGTCGGCATCAAGATGGTCATAGACCACCATATCTGCCTTGTTGACAAACATACGGTTGAAGGACGACAAAAGAGAGTCTGCCATAACATCCCATCGGCGAGCATCTTCGGAGTGGCCTGTCATACGCGCCATCTCAGCGCCGCTGCGCAACTGCCCGTACCACAGCGCCTGTATGTCTACAGCACGGTCGCCACGGGGTGAACACGGATATTTGCCCTGCCGCTTGGCGTCCATCCAAGTGTCGGCATCAGCATGAAGCAGAAAACCGTTGGAATCGGTTCCTCGCTCTATCGCGCTGTTAATACTCAGCTCCACTGCCGGGTATATTGAAGCAAGGAAGGCTGTGTCGCCGGTATACTGCATATACTCGTATACGTCTGTCACGAAGCGAGGTGTTCCGTCGGCAGTGTTATATATTATACCGTCGAGATTGGCGCGGTTGGGTATGCGCCCAAGAGTTTCCGATGCAGAATCCTTGTCTTGAAATTTGGCAAAATCGCTGAAAATGCTCCGCGCCGTGCTCCACTGGCCGGTGCAGAACACTGCTCCGGGCATTGTTATAAACATATCGCGGCCCCAGTACTCGTTGAACCACGGTAACCCGGCATAGATGCCGTTGCCTTGCTGGCAGGTAACAAGCTCGTCGGTGGTAAGCACTATCCAAGCCATAGCCATATCCAAGGTGTCATTGTCAGAAACAAGAGGGTTGGAATGCTCCACAAAGCCGTTAAGACGGTTTATACGCTCTTCGAGCATCTTCTCCCTGTCACGTCGGAAAATGGCGGCTATCGAGTCGGCCTTCTTATCTTCGGTATACGATATTATGAAGCCGCCGGCGTTGGCAGGTGCCGTCAGACGGCTTCCGTCCCACCGATATTGAACATCGTTGTACGGTTGGAGGGTGATAACACCTCCGGCAGACTCGACAGGCACGAACTCGACCCCGGCAGCCCCCGGCTTTCCGGGAGATATGAGCCGTGGCGCCAGCTCTATCCATACGGAATCGCCCTTCACGTCGGAAAGCTCCACATAGAGCAGCTCCACGAAGTCGAACATAAAGAATTCCTCGCGCGCCTTGGGATACACTCGGCTTATCTTGTAAGGATAAACCGTGACGTCGGCTTCACGCCTCGACAGCATATCGCCATCCACCCCGATGGTATAGTCGCTCAGCAGCCGGCGCTTGGCTATATTCCAACCGGCGTGCCAGTTATCCCAATCGTCGGTGTGGGTCATACCGTACCAGAACGCCGACTTCTTGTCGGTAAAGGAATACTCGCGCTGATAATCGGCAGACACGGATATACCCATCGAGTCAACGTTCATGCGGCTCAGTTCCCCCTCATTCTCCGGCAGAAGGGAAGTGCCTGTGCAGGCCGCCACAAGGGCCGAGCAGCCGGCAATAGCAAAAAATCGTCCAAATTTCATGTATAAGTAAGTATGTCGGTTAATAAAGCACTGTGTTCGAGAACAAAGATACGAATGATTCGATAGCAAAACCAAGTACGTCTGATTTTGCCGAGCGGCAGTATCTAAGGCGAAGCCAAAGATACGAATAAATCTGCTTGTGCCGAAAGAATATCTTTAAAAGTGTGTATTAATGGTTAAACTTTGCTTGAGCGTGAAGCAATCGCGACAAAACCGAGCATATTAAACAAGAAATCGCGACAAGATGTCGCGATTATTAGGCAGTTTTTACTAAATTTGGCACGATAAGCCAAATCCGTATGACTACAGAAATAGAAATACTGCAATTTCTGCATTACAATCCGCTTTCAAAGCGGTCAGATATTTTACCGTCTTTATCCAAACAGATAAGTGAGCGAACTCTTATGCGTATGCTATCCGATTGTGTTGCTAACGGACACATCGAAGTGATAGGTCGCGGCCCGGCCACCCGTTATCGACTCACACCGCAAGCTCATATAACAATGGAGTTGAATCTCGACACATACTTTGACAAGGAAGTAGACGAGCGTCAGGTGCAAGAGTCGTTCAATTTTGGACTTATCAATGAAATTCTACCACAGGTTGATTTATTCACCCAGAAGGAATTACAACAACTTAATGACGCACAGAAACTTTTCCGTTGGCATCTGTCAGAAATGTCAGATATCGAATACCGTAAAGAGATGGAACGTCTTGGAATCGATCTGTCTTGGAAATCTTCCCAGATAGAGGGCAACACTTATTCTTTATTAGAAACGGAAAGATTGCTGAAAGAGAAACAGACGGCAAACGGAAAAACAAAGGAAGAAGCCGTCATGCTCCTCAATCACAAGGATGCACTCGACTTTATCCTTGATGTGCCGGACTTTCTGAAAGATTTGACTGTAGCCCGTATTGTGGAGATTCATTCCATCCTCACAAAAGAGTTAGACGTTGATAGAAACATTCGTCACCGCCGTGTCGGTATCACCGGTACAAAATATACTCCGCTTGACAACGAGTTTCAAATTCGTGAGGCTCTTGAAGATTCGGCTCGACTCATAAACAGTAAGAGCAATATCTTCGAGAAAGCACTTCTTGCGCTTGTTCTGCTTAGCTACATTCAAGCATTCACTGACGGTAATAAACGCACCGCCCGAATTGTGAGCAACGGTATTCTAATAGCCAATGGCTACTGCCCCATATCGTTTCGCACAGTAGACTCGATAGACTATAAAAAGGCGATGCTGATGTTTTATGAGCAAAACAATATAGCAGCTTTCAAGCGAATATTCATCGACCAATTCCTCTTCGCCGTCAAAACATATTTTTAGAGGGTGGTTTATGCTTTCGACATAGCAAACCTAAGCTGTCTTATCGGCCAAGCTTAGAACTCGCCCATGCCATAAAACACTCACTTAAAGGTGAGGCTTGGGGAATTGGCACGGCTCTTTCATTTAAACTAAAATAAAAAGCATGACTTCCCCTACCCGGTTC
>ERZ777305.366-NODE-366-length-74938-cov-18.318951_pt1 | contig 74938 bp, 59 predicted proteins | sample MGYA00374965_ERZ777305 | MGnify/ENA primary metagenome ERZ777305 (study PRJEB29328, sample SAMD00013331) | mouse gut metagenome | study: EMG produced TPA metagenomics assembly of the Metagenome analysis of fecal microbiota from mouse which was promoted...
CCCGACCCTCTGCTTGTAAGGCAGACGCTCTGAACCAGCTGAGCTAAGCGCCCCTCTCTCTTGGAGGGCTTGCTTTCGGCAATTGAGGTTATTGAGTGGGCGCTGAGGGATTCGAACCCCCGACCCTCTGCTTGTAAGGCAGACGCTCTGAACCAGCTGAGCTAAGCGCCCTTAATTGCTGAAAGCGTTGCAAAGGTACGGACTTTTTTTGAATTTGCAAATTTTTCGGCAACTTTTTTTCATTTTTTTTCGTGTCAGATCATGACTCTGGGACCTGTTTGTTGGCTTTATTGTTGATTGCCAGTGTGTTTCTTCTTTTTGAAGAAATCAAGGAAATTATTGAAATCATGTTTGAATACGAGTCCTATTCCTTGTGTGGTGAGAGCCGTTTTCACATAAAGGTTTCGGTCGTTGAAATGATTGTATGCTTTCAGGCGCCAGTTGCCCTTCCGGTTCAGCAGGTATTCAATATCGAAGTCTCCGACAAATTGATTATTGTTTAACATCTTGTCGCGATAGCCGAAGTTGCCATTCAGCAGAAGACGGTTGTTGAGCAGAGTGCTTGAGAGAGCCACATCGAATTCCACATCGGAGAAATCTCCGGCATTCGACCGCAGGGTGGGGGCCACGGAGAACTTGTCGGATATCTGTCCGAGTATGTTGCTCAGCTGTGATGATATGGTGGATGAAGCCACAGACATAAGTTCATTGCCTTTTGTGGTGGAGCTCATGTAGTCCGGCGTATAGAATCTGTTGAGGGCGAGAAGATATATTATCTGCCGGTTCATCATCTCTTTGGTCGAGACTATGCTGTGGACTTTTCTCTCGACATCGGACGTCAGAGTCGGAAACTTCAGGTCAAAATTGATGTCGGGGTTCATCAGCGATCCGTCGACCTGCAGCACTGCGTTGACCGTCACGTTTGTGCGTCCCACTTCCTTGTCGTTGAGAAATGACTCGTCGAGATCGGAGAGGTTGGCTTTTAGGGCATAGATCGCATCAATATCGAGCTGGGTTTTGTCGAGATTGCCGGTAAACGCCACGGAGCTTCCGTCGACTATGGCGAAGTTTTTTATTATTATGTCCTGAAGGGTGAAGTTATAGTCGCCCCGCTGTATGGTGTAGTCGCCGAATATGCGGAAATCGTCGTTGCCGGATGAGTAGATCACGTTGGCATGGCCCGAACCGTAGGCCGTGATTTTATCTCCGGCCACAGGGTCCATGACAAGCACCATGCGGGTATTGGGGTTTATGTCGATATTAAGCGACATGTTGTAGATGGATGTCGCGGCGGTTTCGTTGCGTTTGCGGACTTTGTCGCGCATCACGCGGTCAAGTTCCGGTGAGCCGGGCTTTAGGTTCAGCGTGTCGAGCGGAAGGATGGCGTTGCGGTCGCGGAAGGTGATGAAAGTGTATTCGCCGGCCATGGTGGCGTCCGATAGGGTGAAGGTGAATTCGCTGCCCGGGTCCGTTACCATGGTCGCTCCGATGTCGACCCTGCCCGGTATGCCGTCCACGTATGCCGACCCAGATGCGAATACGGTACCGGACCATTGTTGCTCAACAGAGGGACCTTTGTCGAATACCAGCAGGTTGTCTGCGTTGGAGACACGGAAGTTGAATTTCGGTTCTTTAAAGAATTTGTGGGTGAGTTTGCCGTCAAGACGTGCGGTGTGGCCGAAACGGTCACGTAGGGTCAGTCCTTTTATGTCGATTAGGCCGGGTGTCATTTTGATGGAATCGGTAGCATAGTAGCTCACGTTTGTCTGGTCAAGTCTCATGGAGAAATTGTGGGCTAACAGATCGCCGGTCATATCCACAAGTTTGAAAGTTCCGTATAGACGGGCATGGCCTGATGCCGAGCCGCTTACTTCCGAAGCGAATGCCTTCATGAACGGCTGCAGGAATCCCACCGGAGTGTTGTCTGCGGCGAAGTGCAGGTCCAGAGCTTCCGCGAGCGGGAAAATTGAGCCGTTGATGCGGGCATGACGGTCGTTTTTCTGATGTATGTCGGCATTGATCACGATTCCTTTGGTGGAATTGTCCCAGCCTGCTTTGACAGTGGCGTCGCCCAGCACAGCGTAGTTATAGCTTATGGAGCGCACGGCGAGGTCATCTGTGTGAAGTTGCGGTTCTTTAGAAAGGAGCGATTTGCCTATTACGGTTCCTGAAGCCGTACCTCCGAATATCACGGCTTCGTTGATATTCAGTGTCTCAAACAGGTAGTCGAGGTTGATGTCGCGGAGATTCACGCACAGCATATCGGTGGAGTCGGCCGCTGCCGTACCGCTTATAGTCACGGCCTGATCACCGCGGTGTATGTTAAGGTTGTCGATATCTATTTGGCCGGAGCGTACGGCGATCATGGCCGGCTCGATGTTCCATGTCGTGTCGTTGAATACCAGTATACCGGGGCGGATGTTCACGTCTGCACCATGTATTTTGACGCCGCGGCTGTCAGGTACCAGTCTGGTGTCCATTTCCACAACGCCGTAGAAGTCACGCTGCCGTTCTATCTGCCAGTCGAATTTTGTGGATATTATACCTGATGAATCCATTGCCGAGCCGAGGTTAAGCAGCGCGTCGCCATCTTTTGTCGGTATTGTGGTGGAAAGTCTCAACTGTGATTCCCGACCCAGTATCATGTCTATGTTAGACCGCCTGATGAGTTTTTGACCTTGTTGCAGATATGGGGCGCTGATTGACAGTGAAGCCGTGTTTTCCATCTGGCATACCGATCCGTGTACCGATACAGGATACAGGGGCTTTACCGGAGGGTTGAAAAAGTCGAAGAACTCCCGGTTTTCCAATATGGTGAGTGAGAGTGTGAAATCATTGGCGATCTCTTTCTGAGTATGTCCTGCCGGAGTCTGGTGGACGGCTGAAGATGCAAAGCCTATGTTCTCCAGAGGTAGCATTGATTTTAATGTCGGCAGAAGATTTGCGAAGTTGAATCTGCCGTTCAGCGATGCCCGGACTACGTCAGATTCCAGAGTGACGTGCTGGGGAAAGTTAGATGTGTTTGCCGTCAAAGCTATTGGGCTAAGGTGCAACCCGTTGTCAATGCTGTCTGTGAAATTCAGACGGCTTATCACGATGCTTCCGTCAGCGCTGTCTGTCCCATTGCCGGAGAAACGTGCGTCTATGTCGGCCGACAGACGGTGACCGGGGAATTTGTGCCACAGGCCCATGCGGTCGAAGTCTGCGTCGCGTATCGCAGCCGTGAAGTCAAACATGTAGTCATCCGGCGACAGGTCGATTGCCCCGTCTGCGGCAAATGCGATGTTTTCGTCCAGAATCTCGATCTGTCCTTCATAGCGGTTGCCATTCATGGCCACATTGGCTGTTATGTCGGAGTATATATGTTCTTTGAATGTGAGATAGCCCACATTCAGGTCAACGTTGCCTTTTTTGTGACGTCCGTTGGTGGCCATGTCGAATGTGACACTGAAGTCGCTGTTGCCGAAATCATGATGTCCGGTAATGGCCGACATGTCGAGGTTCTCAGCGTCGATGGCTCCTTTTATGCTTAATGACTTTTTTGAAGGAAACGCAGCGGTTACGTCAATGTCGAGAGATCCGGCAGATGTGGCTATATGTCCGTCAAATTCGGCGGCTTTGGCGGATGCTGCAGCTGTGCCGCTCAGGTTTACGCGTCCCATGGCTGTCACTATTCGTTCCAGATCGCCGGGAGTATCGCCGGCAAACGCCGATATGGTAGCGAGTATTTCGTCGGATGGCGCCTCAAATTGCAATAGCGGGATTTTGGCCGATATGATCTCAGGGTGGAGAGCGTCGGCTATAGTGGCCTTGGTGCGTAGCCATGTATCTGCCCCTGTTACGGCGAAATTCAGTTTCTCCACCGAGATAGAGTCAGGAGTGCCGGATACTGCGGCTTCTACCGATATTGCGGTGCGGAATTTGGCGAATGGCGGTGCGAACATGGCCAGATCGGGCAGGAACACGCGGGAGCCTTCGATTATGTCGATACGGTGATTGCGCCCCATGACCGACGGCACCAGTTCGCCCGGAGAAGGATATGGAAGTTGCAGATCGCCGATCCGCAGTGAGGACCCCGGCAGCATGACAGTGAAATTTGAAATGCGCAGCAGAGTGTCGGTGAATTCACCGTCGGCATGCAGTTCTTTAAGTCTGAATCCGCTCCGTTCTGTCAGCGACAGGCGTTTCAGAGAAACTTTCACATGGTTGTCGGCCAGAGTGGGCATGGCCACATCTGCCTTGAGATCTGTGACGGCTATATGATTCGGATCGAATCTGCCAGGGTCTGCGTTGTCGGCCGATAATACGTCGTAACTCATCGCTCCCTGGCGCAGGACTGTGGTGTGGATCGACAGGGAAAAGCGTTTTGGCCTGGAGTCCGGAGAGTCGGAACGCAGGCGTTTGAGTATCGGGGCAATGTTGAGCGGCGTCCCGGGAGCGGCGCGCGTGATTCTCGCCGACGGACCGATTAGTTCCACGTCGGTGATTACGATGCGGCCGTAGGCAAATAGGCTGGTAATGCTGAAGCCGCCGCTTATGTTCTGCACTGTGAGCGCCGGCGGCAGGTCGGGATGTTCGGGATCGGCCACTGAGATGTCGCTGATTGAAATCCTTGTGAACGGCTCGATGCGCAGAGTTCCTATGTCGACTTTTGTGCCAAGCAGTCCGGTGAGCTGTTCTTCCGCGATGTCGCGCAGGCTGTCCTGCACCGGGGGGAGCCACAGGGTCAGGTATAAGATAACGGGTATCCCCACTGTGAGAATCAGCAGGGATACCAGTATTGATCTAATTATTTTATAAGCCCAGATCACAGATCTCTGCCATGGCAGGACTTATATTTTTTACCGCTTCCACATGGACAGGGATCGTTACGGCCTATGCGCGGAGATGCTTTTGCCGGTGATGTGGCCTGTCGCTGTCCCTGCTGCGCTGTGGCAGCCTGCCGTTGGGCGTCGGCTCCGGGATATGCTTCTTTCGATGCATTGTAGCGGGTATAGTCTGTCTTTTGTTCCTGCGGCATTGCCCGCTGTACTTCCGGTTGCGGTTTTGGTGTCTCCGGTGCCGCAGCCTGGCTCTCTGCTGCTTGTTGCTGCTGAGGTTGCTGTTGCGGCGGAGCCTGACGTACGTAGATCTGTCCTCTCATCAGTGCCGATGTAGCCTTGATGTTGAGGTTGTTGAGCATGTTTTCAAAAAGATGGAACGACTCCACCTTGTAGATGACCAAAGGATCCTTCTGTTCGTACGATGCGTTTTGTACGGACTGACGCAGTTCATCGAGTTCGCGCAGGTGTTCTTTCCAAAGCTCGTCGATGGATGCAAGCATGAGCAGTTTGTGCCATTCGGTCACGATGTTGCGGCATTCACTGTTGTAGCTCTGCTCAACGTTGACAATCAATCTGAACAGACGTTTTCCGTCAGTGATGGGCACCTGGATCACGCTCTTGTAGCCCTGGTTCTCATAGAGGTCCTTGATCACCGGGGAGGCTACCTCGACAATGCGTTCGCTTTTGCGGTTCATGGTTTCGAAGGCCGCGTCGTGGAGCATGGTCACCAGTTCTTCTTTGCTGAGATTGGGATACTCCTCTTCGGTAAACGGAGTGTCGATGGTCAGCACGGTCATGAGTTCGTGTTTCAGCTCATAGTAGTCATGTTGTGCCGCATCGTGATTGTTGACGATGTTTTCCACCACGTCATAAAGCATGTTGGCTATGTCGATGCCTATGCGTTCGCCTTTCAGCGCATGCTGGCGACGTGAGTAGATATAGGTGCGCTGTTTGTTCATCACGTCATCGTATTCAAGCAGGCGCTTACGGATGCCGTAGTTGTTTTCCTCGACACGCTTCTGGGCGTTCTCGATTGATTTGTTGACCATTGATGACTCGATCATCTCGTCTTCGGTGAATCCGAGACGGTCCAGAGTCTTCATCACGCGGTCGGTGGCGAACAGGCGCATGAGCTGGTCCTCGAACGACACGAAGAACACCGACGAACCCGGATCGCCCTGACGTCCGGCACGTCCGCGGAGCTGACGGTCCACGCGGCGGGATTCATGGCGTTCGGTGCCTATGATCGCAAGACCTCCGGCAGCTTTCACGTCTTCCGGCAGCTTGATGTCGGTGCCGCGGCCAGCCATATTGGTGGCTATGGTCACAGTGCCAGGGCGTCCAGCCTGTGCCACGATGTCGGCTTCCTTCTGGTGCAGTTTCGCGTTGAGGACATTGTGGGGTATCTTGCGCATGGTGAGCTGGCGGCTCAGATTTTCAGATATGTCCACCGAAGTGGTGCCCACAAGCACGGGGCGTCCTTCCTTGACCAGACGTTCTACTTCGGCTATCACCGCCGCATATTTCGCCTTCTTTGTCTTGTAGACACGGTCGTTCATATCCATGCGCGCTACCGGACGGTTGGTGGGGATGGTCACCACATCGAGCTTGTATATGTCCCAGAACTCGCCGGCTTCTGTTTCGGCCGTACCGGTCATGCCCGCGAGTTTGTGGTACATGCGGAAGTAGTTCTGGAGGGTGATGGTGGCGAACGTCTGCGTGGCAGCCTCTACTTTCACACCCTCCTTGGCTTCGATGGCCTGATGAAGCCCGTCGGAATACCGGCGTCCTTCCATGATACGGCCGGTCTGTTCGTCAACGATCTTGATCTTGTTGTCGTCGATCACATATTCCTCATCCTTGTTGAAGAGAGTGTAGGCTTTCAGCAACTGGCTGACGGTGTGGACCCGTTCGGCCTTTACTGCATAGTTCTGCATCAGCTCATCCTTGCGCTGGGCTTTTTCGTCGCCGTCGGGCATTGACTCGAGCTCAGAAAGCTGTGCGGCTATGTCGGGCAGCACGAAGAAAGTCGGATCGTCGGATTTGCCTGTAAGTTCGTCGATGCCTTTGTCCGTAAGGTCTACCTGACGGTTTTTTTCGTCGACCTTATAGTAAAGCGGTTCTACGGCCTTGGGCATCTCGCGTGAATTGTCCTGAAGGAAATATCCTTCGGTTTTCAGCAGCAGCGCCTTCATGCCGTCCTGCGACAGGAATTTGATGAGCGGCTGATATTTTGGTCCGGCAAGATATGCGCGGTAGAGAGCCAGAGCGCCTTCTTTCTGAGTCTCGGAGTCAGACGATGCGATCTTTTCCTTGGCTTCCGTCATCAGTTTGATCTGAAGTTTACGCTGGGCTTCAACCACTTTCTGCACATTGGGCTTGTATTGGTCGAAATACTGGTCCTCGCCTTTGGGCACCGGACCGGATATGATCAGCGGCGTGCGTGCATCGTCGATGAGCACCGAGTCCACCTCGTCCACAATCGCGTAGTAGTGTTTGCGTTGCACCATGTCCGAGGGGCTCATGGCCATGTTGTCGCGCAGGTAATCGAAGCCGAATTCGTTGTTTGTGCCGAATGTGATATCGCATTCGTATGCCTGGCGGCGTTCGGGAGTGTTGGGCTGGTGTTTGTCGATGCAGTCCACAGTGGAGCCATGGAACATATACAGCGGTCCCATCCATTCCGAGTCACGCTTCGACAGGTAGTCGTTGACGGTGACCACGTGCACTCCGCGTCCGGAGAGCGATCGGAGAAATACCGGCAGGGTCGCCACGAGGGTTTTGCCTTCACCGGTGGCCATTTCTGCGATCTTGCCCTGATGGAGCACGATGCCGCCTATGAGCTGTACGTCATAGTGCACCATATCCCATTTCAGGTCATTGCCGCCGGCGAGCCAATGGTTGGTATAGATGGCCTTGTCGCCTTCGATGCTCACAAAGCCGCGTCCCTGTGCGGCGAGATCGCGGTCCATCTCGGTCGCGGTCACTTCCACGGTGCCAGTGGTGGTGCGGGCGAACCGCGCTGCGGTCTCGCGCAAGGTGGCGAACACCACGGGCAGGTGCTCGTTGAGTTTGTTTTCTATGGCGTCGAGTATCTGTTTCTCATGTTCGTCTATTTGGTCCCAGAGCGGCTGGCGACCGTCGAACGGCAATGTCTCGATGTCTTTTTTGAGGGCGGCGATAGCTTCTTCATGCGGTGACACCACAGAGCGTATGTCGGCGCGCACTCCATTGATCTTGTCGCGGAGTCCGTCGTTGCTCAGGCCTTCCATTTCGGGTGCGAGAGCTTTTATTTTGTTGACAATAGGCTGGATTTCGCGCAGGTCACGTTGCGATTTATTGCCGAATATTTTATTTAGGAAAGTTGTGAGTGACATATTTTGTTTATCTGAGTTTTGGTTTTATGGTTTTTTAGGAGCGAAAATAGATGATATTGTAGGACTTCCCGCTCCGTTGGGTGACCTTATGCGCAGAATCCTCGTTATCGTCGGGGCGATCTGCAGGGCGTCGACCGGTGTGTCGATGCGTGCCGCGGATATTTCGTCGGGTGCATAGATTATCACCGGCGCGGTGGTGGCCTGAGTGCGGACTGTGGAACGCGACGGACTCAGTGGGTTGATATCGTCGATAAGTTCCCATCCTGGCAGTATCCTCAGATACACGTCGGCGGCCTGGGTGGCCACGGTGTTGCGTTTGAGGGCTTTGGGATTCTCTCCGGCTCTTACTTCCAGAATGTCGTCGATTGTGTATGCTCCGGACACTCCGCTCATGCGGCAGAGAAATTTGGCGGCGTCCGAGCGCAATTCCTCGTCATCGAGGTTTTTCTCTTCTATGAGCGACTGGTTCAGATAGAATGCGCCGTTGTGAAATCCGCTCACCCATTCGCCGTTGCCGTGGCGGGCGATCAGATACATGTTGAGCAGTGACTGTGCCTTGCGGGCGGAAAATTCGCCTGTAGGCACGGACCATCGCCGGTCGTAGGTGTCGGATGCCGCGGGGACCGGGGTACCGGCGAGTAGCACCACAGAGTTTCCTGGTCCGACCTGTGCGTCGACGGCGTTGAGCAGTCGGGCAAGTTCACGGTCGAGCTTGATGTAGGCGTCCATCATTTCCAGACGTCCGTCTATGTCGTTGCTTTCCGGATATGGGGCTACGGTATAGCCCACATTCAGCATGTCCATGGCGTCGCGGGTGCCAAGGTGCATGGAGCGGAGGTAGTCGGTGGCCATCGATGTGACGTCGGTGTTCACCGGTGCCGACTGTTTGTACAGACGGTAGCAGTTTTTGTCTCCTGAGCTGAATGTATGCTGAAAGGGGTAGTGCTTTTTATGGGCCGGCAGATACGGATATTCGTTGACCGGCAGTGACGGCTCCCATCTTACCGTGTCTATGCGTGACGATAGCGGGGCCGAGAAGTTGCGTGATGTTACCGTTGTGGGAACTCCGTCGCGGTAGTGGGTCGTGGTGGCCCATTTGCCGTTGGCGTCGTTGATCCAGAAGGCGCTGTTGCCGGCGTGGCCGGACATGATTATGGCGCATGTTGCGTCGGGTGCTATCGAGTGTACATACGCCGCCCCGGCTCCGTCTATCCTCAGTTCGTCGCTGATGGTGGATGTGAGCAATGCGGCCGGCGACAGGGTTTCGTCCGTATAGTTGCCTATCTTATTGGGATCAAGCAGAGTCGGCTGCTCCAAACGGCGCTGTACGTTGTAGACGTTGGTCGTGGCCACGCCGTTGGCCGAGGGCGACGCGCCCGTGTATATCATCGCTATGGCTCCGGCACGGTCAACGGCGGGACCGTAGTCCACGTTTTCGATCATCACTCCGCCGCGCATCAGACGGTTGAAGCCGTCGCTGCCGAAGTAGCCGGAGAGCATCTGCAGATAGTCAGCCCGCAGTCCGTCCACCATGATTCCCAGCACCAGTTGCGGCCGTCTGGCCACATTCTCGGCGGCCTGCGCCGGAAGGGCGTAGGTGAGAGTGGCAATAAGCGCAACGGCCGCAGTGCGTACCGGAGTGTGAAGAATCAGTTTTTTCGACATATATAAATTACTGCGCCTGAACGTGTCAAATCGGTCAGAATCAGAGGGATGAATGCTTGATTAAATACTTGGCCGGTATATTCCCGACACAGTAATAACAAAATTAGAACTGCAAAGTTAGCAAAATGGTAGCAAATTAACGTTTTTTTTGCCGATTTTATCCATGGCAGCACCGCTCCGAGGAAACATAGGGGATTGACCCATGCCAGCAGCCAGTTTGGAGAGGTGGCCTCGTGCTCTGATACAAAAATAAGAAATGCCACTAAGCAGCCTATAAGACCAAATGCCGAATATAATATGGTGTCAAGCACCCGGTTCACTTTTTTTCTGCGCAGGTCAGCCAGAGTCAGTGCCAGTACAACTGTAAATATAATCCAGCATACGGTGTCGGGCGATAGCCACCATGGCGTCGGGCTGGGGTGAAGCGACTCGGTGCCGTGTACGTGTGTTTCCGACACGATGTGCTGTGATGACATAAGCTTTTGCAGCCGCAACGGCGAGAACGCGGTTTCGCGCGGAGTAAGCTCGTAGTCGAGACCGGAGCCGAGTGCAAGGTCTATGCCGAACTGATACCATGGGTAGTAGCGGTGGTTGAATCTCATCTCGTCGCGGTATGTGATGCCGCTGAGTGTGTCGCCGAACTCAAAACGGCGGCCTGTTGCCGCTTCGATCATGTCGAGCGGACGTGTGGCGCAGTTGTCTTTCACATAATTGTATCGGTACACCCTGTTGCCCGGCAGCAGGTTCTCGCGGATCATGGCGGTCAGGCGTTCCGTCTGCGCGGGGGTCAGGTCAAGTATCTGTTCGGTTACAGTCCGCCCGTCCCGGAGATATGAGTTTATAAAATACTCTGCCGGCACCGCTCCGCACATATAGTCTGTCTCGCCTTTCACAAACCTGTAGACAAAATTCGGCGCTTCGAAGTCAAACAGCCCCCAGTTGATCACCTGATCGTATCCGAGAGAGTCGTTTGTGATGCGCAGGCCTGTGTGTCCGTCCAGTTCATAGATGGCGCTTCCGGGTGAAGCCGTGAGCAGGCTCACCCTCGTCTGTGCCACGCTCGGGAGCATGCAGCAGATAGCTGACAATAAGATAAAAATGCGTAAACTCTTCATTTCACATCGCAAATTTACGCAAAATCACCGGATTAAGCAACAAAACTGATAGTTGTGTCTCCAGAATGATTTGTCAGTCGGCGGTATGCGATGCTATGTAGTCGTTGATAGTCTGGCGGTAGCCGTCGCTCACCGGAATATGGGTGCCGTCGGTGAGAGTGAGACGGGTGCGTTCGATGTGACGTATGGCGGCGGTGTTGACGATGAAGCTGCGGTGTACGCGCAGAAATCTGCCATTGGGGAGATGTGACTCCAGTGTGCGCAGTGATGTGTGAGTCACCACGCGCACGCCGCTGTCGAGATTTATTTTCACATAGTCCTTGAGCCCTTCGGCATAGAGAACTGATGATGCCGGCAACTGTTCGAGACGGTGATTGTTGCGCACCAGAATGTAGCCGTCGGCGGCCGGACATGGAGTTGTTGCGGCCGGTGTGCTTACAGTCGGATGTCGTGCGTATGCTCTTGATGCTGTGGCTGTGAATTCCTCGAAACTGATCGGTTTCAGAAGATAGTCTATGGCCTCGATTCTGAAAGCCTCGACTGCGTGCGAATCGTATGCCGTGGTGAATATCACCTGCGTGTGCGCCGGAAGAAGTCGGGCAAATTCCAAACCGTTGAGCTGCGGCATGTTGATGTCGAGAAACACCAGATCTATCTCACCCGCCATCACGGGTCTGACGGCTTCCTGAGCGGAATTGAACACTCCGGCCAGTTCCATAAACGGAATTTTGCGTATGTAGCCTGCTATCAGTTCGGCGGCAAGCGGTTCATCGTCAATTACACAGCATCTCATCATATTGTCACAAATTTAGTGAAATTTCTCCAATCCTGAAATTTTCATGTGTGTGATGAATCGTTGTCCGTCGTTTGTGACGGAGAACTCCGCCCGGTTTCCGTAGATCAGTTCCAGCCGACGGCGTATGTTGCCAAGCCCGACGCCCGCCTGACGTCCGCCAAGCATGTCGCCGAGCAAGACGGCGGCATCCCTTCTGATTGTGTTGGCTACAGTATAGTCCACCGACGAGCTGGTCTCGTCAGTTCTGACCGTTATGATGATTTCGGATCCCGGGGAACTTGTGTCGCCGTGTTTGAAAGCGTTTTCCAGCGGCACGATGAACAGCATGGGAGCCACATGGTAGTCTGCCATTCCGCCGGCATCTATGTCTGTGACGATTTTTACCGATGTGCCCATGCGCATTTCCATCAGCCTGACATAATCCGACACAAACTGTAGCTCGCGCCGGAGTTCTACGTAGGGTCTGTCGGCTTCATATAGCACATAGCGCAGCAGTCCGCTCAAGGCATGCACGGCGTCGCGGGCGAGTGCGGCGTTTATATCCGTCAGCGCATAGATGGTGTTGAGAGCGTTGAACAGAAAATGTGGGTTGAGCTGGCTTTTCAGCTGTTTGAGTTCCTCTCGGCGCCGGTTGTCGTCAATCTCTTTCTGGCGTTCCTGAAGCATGTGGAGCTGTTCGGAGAACTTCATGGCAAAGCCCAATGCCATGGTCAGGACCACGATTCCGGTGTCTCTCAGAAGCATCGGCCAGATAGTGACTCGGTGTCGGCCGGAGCCGGCTAACATCCAGAAGATCACCGATAGCAGAGCGAGTGCTGCGATGAGCAGAAGAGCGTTTTCGATCCAGAAACCCCATGTGCGCATACGGTTTTCCGGCGAGCGCCTGAATATCAGGTAATATTCCGCATAAAATACGCCGACAAACACCAGAGCCTTGAGATAGAACGCCCACTGCATCGGATGCGGGGGTCTGTGGCTATTGAGCGAAAGCATCACTTCCGGCAGCACAAACAGTATGCACAGTGCGATAAGGTGGATGGTGAAACGTAGAATTTTCTGTTTGCGAGGGTCTTTGTTATTCATATCGTATGGCTTCGATAGGGTCGAGATTGGATGCTTTCATTGCCGGCACCCAGCCGAAAAATATTCCGGTTATGGTGCACACCGCGAACGACAGCAGAATGGATGATGCCATTATGGCTGTGGGCCATCCGGCAATGGCACTGACCATCCATGTCGCCACGCATCCGGTCATCACTCCTATAACGCCGCCTGCCACCGATATTATTATGGCTTCTATGAGAAATTGCATCAGAATATCGACTCCGCGCGCTCCGATGGACATGCGCAGGCCTATTTCGCGTGTGCGCTCGGTCACCGACACATACATCATGTTCATGATCCCGATTCCGCCGACCAGCAGAGATATGAAGGCTATGCAGGTAAGCAGCACGGTCATCATGTCGGAAGTAGAGTTCATCATTTCGCTTAGTTCCTGCTGTGACCGGATCTCGAAATCGTCGTCGGCGTCTGGTTGCAGGCGGTGGTTGTCGCGCAGCAGGCGGGTGATTTCGTCTATGGCGTTGTCGGTCATCTCCTCGCTCATGGCCGATGCGAATATGCTGCCGAGATAGTCCACGGCCAGAACGCGTTTCATCACGGTGGTATAGGGAGCTATGACCACGTCGTCCTGGTCCATGCCCATAGAGTTGGTGCCTTTGCTTTTAAGCACGCCGATGACGGTGAGCGGGATTTTCCCGAAACGCACTACGCGTCCTATCGGGTTTGTGCCGCCGGGAAACAGGTTGTCGGCTACGGTTTTGCCGATAAGACATACTTTTGCCGCCGATTTTATGTCGGATTCCGTAAACATCTCGCCGTCCTCCACGGAGAGTTTGCGTATGTCCATGTATTCGGGCGCGACACCGTGGATACTCGACGGCCAGTTGTTGTTGCCTACCACAAGCTGTCCGGAACTTTGTACCATGGGGCTTACGGCCGCGAGGTATGCGGTGCGTTCTCTCAGCGCTTCATAGTCGGCGATTTTAAGTGTCTGCATGTCGTCGGCGCTCTGTCGCACACCGCCGCGCTGCATGTTGCCCGGATGGATCATGATCATGTTCGATCCCATTTCTGAAATCTGGGCTTTGATGCTGTCTTTCGACCCTTGTCCGATGGCAAGCATACATATCACGGCGGCGATGCCTATGATTATGCCGAGCATTGTGAGAATGGCGCGGAGCTTGTTGCGGTTCAGCGCCTTCACGGCTATTTTGAATAGATTGAAGAAATTCATTTGTGTGCGGTGTTTGTGGTCAGTCGTCGTCTGACGGCAGTGATTCAAGCATTTCTTTGGCCGATGCGGGCGACGGATTCAGGGTGTCGGAAATGATTTTTCCGTCTCGCAGCACGATGTTTCTTGAGGAGAATGCGGCCAGTTCGGGATTGTGGGTGACGAATATGATCGTGCGCCCCTTGCGGTACAGTTCCTGGAAAAGGACCAGCACGCTGAACGAGGTGCGCGTGTCCAGATTGCCGGTGGCTTCGTCGGCCAATATTATCACGGGATCGTTGACCAGAGCGCGCGCTATGGCCACACGCTGCTGCTGTCCGCCGCTCATCTGGTTGCTCTTGTGGTTAAGGCGTTCGCCGAGTCCCACGGCAATGAGCGACTTTATGGCCCGTTCGCGTCTTTCTGCAGCGCTGATTTCCGGATTATAGAGCAGCGGCAATTCCACGTTTTCAATGGCCGAGGTCTTGGGAAGCAGATTGTAGTTCTGGAATACGAACCCGATTTTACGGTTGCGGAGTCTGGCGCGTTCGTTCTTGCCCATGGTCCGCACGCGGGCGCCGTCGAGGATGTATTCGCCCGAAGTGGGGGTGTCGAGACATCCCAGAGTGTTTAGCAGGGTGGATTTGCCTGATCCGGATGTGCCCATTATGGTCACAAACTCGCCTTTACGGATGGTGAATGATACTCCGCGTAGCGCATGGACAGTCTCTTCACCTACCTTGAAGTCACGGCGCAGATCACTGATGCGGATTATTTCTCTCTGTTCCATCATTATTTTTTACGGCTTGGAGGTTTGGGGGCGAAAGGACTGCGGGCGGCGCCGTCAGGCATATCCGGATTGTCGGCGGCGACGGAATATTCGACTGCAAGTTTTGTTCCGGGTGCGAGTCCTGAAACGACTTCCATGTTCACTCCGTCGTTTGCTCCGGTTTGGATCACGGCGGGGATCAGCTTGCCGTCATCCACGGTCCATACCCTCTTTTCTCCGGGCTCTGACGGAGTGAATGACCCTACGGTGTCTCCGGCCAGTTGCGGCAATCCGTCCTGTCCAGGATAGTCATGCGGCATGAATCTTGTCGCTTTGACCGGCACAAGCACGGCATTGTCATTTCGGCTCATATAGATGGTCAGGTTGGCGGTGAGTCCGGGTATGAGTTTGTGCTCGGGATTTGCCGCCGACACGAGTACCTCGTATGTCACCACATTGCTTTCAGTGGTGGGGCTTAGGCGTTTCTGGGTAACTATTCCCTCAAACACATCTTCGGGATATGCGTCGACAGTGAAGGTGACATGCTGGCCTTCTTTTACCTGACCTATGTCGGCTTCGTCGACGTCGGCAACCACACGCATGTTGTCGAGGTCGGCGATTGTGAACAGATTGGCCACTGTCATGGCCGATACCACCGTCTGGCCGACTTCTACGTCGCGAGAGATCACGATGCCGTCGATCGGGGAGTAGATTTCGGCGTAGTTGAGGTTTTTGGCTGCCTTTACCCTGTCGGCTTTGGCTTTGTCGTAAGTTGTTTTTGCCAGCTGGTAGTCTTTGGCGGATGTCTCGAAATCATAGTCGCTGATCAGATTGCGCTCATGGAGTTTGCGGTCGCGTTCATAGTTCGCGGCAGAGTATGCAAAAGATGCGCGTGCGCTCTCCACATTGGCCTCGGCCGATTCAAGTTCGCTCTGAAGCAACACTTTCTCGATTTCGGCTATCAGTTGTCCCTTTTTTACCTCAGAGTTGAAATCCACATATATTTTGTCTATGATGCCTGTCACCTGAGTGCCCACATCGACCGACATGACGGATTCCAGGGTGCCTGTCGCAGTGACTGACTCGCTGATGGATCCTGTGGTCACAGTGTCTGTCACCAGTGATATACGTTCTTCTCCACCGCATGAGCTGAGTGAGACGATTGCGGCTGACGATAGTAACAATGTCTTGAAATTCATGATTGGATATAATTGGTTGTTAGGTTACTGAAGGGAAACAGTGGCATTGCGCAGGTATTCCACCATCTTGCGTGCGAGCAAGGCCATGTATTTGGCTTGCAGAAGTTCGTGGCGCGCTGACGCCAGAGTGCTGTGGGCCTGAAGAAGTTCGGTGACCTGCACATAGCCTACTTGGAAACGCTCGTTGACCAGATCGCTGGAGAGCCGGGCCGATTCCAGCCGGCTTAGTCCGGCACTGTAGCGTGTCTGAGCGGAATTCATGCTGATATACCAGTCTTCCACGGTGCGTGCTATCTCGTTTTCACGTGATTCGATGTCGAGCATGCTGTTGAGTCGGGCTATTTTGGCCTGTGATATTGCGGTCTTTGTTTTCTTTTGGTCAAAAATAGGTACCGATATGGTCAGACCCACATTTTCGTTGAAAGCATGTTTCATCTGTGTGGCCCAGTTGCCGCCGGGGTTTGAATAATATCCTGAACTAAGTCCGGCCTGAAGGGATATGTCGGGATAATGGCCTGATTTGGCTGTGCGTATATTTATTTCCGCTATTTCGGCGGCAATCTTTTTGCCTTGAAGCTCTGCATCGGTCTCAAGTGCCATTGCATAGCTCTGCTCCATGGGTGGCAGAGGAGCTATGACCTGTTCCTCGGTCACATCAACTGGCATTATTTCCAATTGGGAATTTATGCCAAGCTCAAGCAGGCGTTTCAGTTGCATGCGCTGGCTGGCATATGATGCTTCCGCCGACACTACATTATAGCGGTCGGCATCGGCCTGCGCTTTGATCTGTGCATATTCCGGAGCGGCGATGCGTCCGCTCTGCATAAGTCTTTCGGCACGTTCGGCCTGGGCGGCGCTCGCTTCCGCCTGCGACCGGTTCACGGATATGGCCTCTCGTGCATACAGCAGATCTATATATATCGACAGCAGTTCCGTTTCTATCGAGCGAAACAGCGTTTCGGTGTCGTTTTCACTTTTGCGCACTTCGGCTTTGTTACGTTTGATCTCTCCGGAGCGCCTTCCACCGTCCCATACGGTCCATGCCGCATTGACTCCGTAAGAGCTGGCATATACATTTTTGTTGCCTTCGCTCCACGGTGTGTTGGTGAATCCGTGCGTTGTGGTGAAGCTGAGCGACGGAGCCCACTGTGCGTTTGCTTCCTCGAGGGCTGACAATGCGTTTTCGCGGTTCAGCGACGACTGTTTAAGCTCGATGTTGTGTTCGCGGGCATGGGCCACGCAGTCGGCGTATGTCCATCGCAATGTGTCGGCCGGTTCTTGTGCTGCGGCACAGGCGGCCGCGGCACACAGCAGTAATGATGCGACTATCAGTTTTGGTTGCTTGGCGGTCATAATATCAATAAAAGTTGGTTTCTCCACTGCAAAATTATTGAGTGGAGACCTTCTTTCATAATAAATTAGACCGATGACAGATGATGACGTTGATTTAACATATATATGATAGATAAAATGCGATATTCGCTGCCTGCGGGTTAACAGACGTTAAATTTTGGCTGACATGAATGCTTTTGAGCTGAGATAGCTCGTTGCCGCGGTCACAGTGACCGGAAGCAGCAAGCCGGGTGATGCGGCCATTTCAACTGTCAGAAATATAGCCATATATGGTGCGCGGATTGCTCCGGCCATCACACCGGCCATGCCTGCCAGAGCTAATGAGCCGGTGTGCGGTGTCATACCTGACACCGATGCGAACAGCAGTCCGGCAATACAGCCGGCAAAGAGGGTGGGGGCAAAATCTCCGGCCACACCTCCGCCGCTGTTTGTGGCGTATGTCGCAATGCTTTTGATCAGAAGAATCCCTACGGCCACAGGAATTAGACCGTTTCCGAGATGAAACGGCATGCCGTATGTCAATCCGGATGCGGCGCCGTTGATGATTTCCTCTACCAGCCCGTAGCCTTCGCCGTATAGTGCCGGAAAGCAGAACACCCCGGTAGAGAGGATGGCACCGGCTATGAGATTGCGGTGCCACGGCACTGCTATATGCTGTAGTCTGCGCCGCAGATATAGCCCTGTGTTAAGGTAGTACAGAGAATATAGGCCGCAGAATATTCCAAGCACAGCCGCGGCGGCAAGAAAACCGATGTCTGTCGCTGCCGCCGTCTCATGGAAAACAAGATCGGGAGTGTATCCTGAAAGGATGAATGCCGTAAGGGCCGATGTGAGACACATGGCCGTTAGCAGCAGTATGGAAGCCACGCCTAATTCCATGCCGAGCACCTCGATGGTAAAGAGCATTCCACCCACCGGGGCCTTGAAGATTGCAGCGATTCCTGCGCCTGCGCCGCAGGCAATCATGACGGTGAGCATATTGGCGGGAATGCGGAACAGTCGCCCTACATTATTGGCGATTGCGGCTCCGGAATATGCGATCGGTCCCTCGGCCCCTGCGGAACCGCCGCATCCGAGAGTCACACCGCTTGTCAGTATGGGAGCTACGGTCAGACGTCGTTTCATCCGGCGCGCGCCCGCGGATATGTCGTTGCGGATGCGTTCGGTGGCATATTCCATCGGCACTTTGAATACATATTTGCTCATCATGCCTGAAAGCATTATGCCTGTCAGAGGAACGGCCAGCAGGATATAGTTGGCGCCATGGGCATGGATGCCGGAAACAAAAAGTCCGGAAATCAGCGCGATGAGGTGCTTGAGCGCGGTTGCGCCGCATCCTATTAGAATTCCGGATATGATTCCGGCTGCAATCGTGGAATGCCGCCAGTTGTTCAGCCGCATGATAAGAGTCGTTCCGGCACTCTGCCTGTCTTGCGCCGGCTTTTTAATTTCCGGTGCTGCGGGGATTGTTGTTCAGATCGCGAGTGTATTGTCGGGTGAGCTTTTCGTTCACTTTTTCATTGTCGTCGGCGTTGTCGATTGCGGCTCCCGGATAGCGCTGTTCGTCGCTTGTTTGCTGTTCGGTGGTTCGTTTCATAGTCATAACTGTTTAAAGGTTTATGTTATAAAAACGGTCCGGCAGCGTGAAATGTTTTTTCAGCTCAGGTGAAAAAGCCGTCGGGCATTGGCTGTGGTGCGGGCGTCAATGTCGTCGGTCGACATTTTCAGATGTTCCGCTATATGGCGGGCGGTATGGACCATGTATGCGCTTTCGTTCTGCCGTCCTCGCATAGGCACTGGAGCGAGCCATGGAGCGTCGGTTTCAAGTACAAGATAGTCGATGCCTATCGACGGCAGCATTTCCCTGAGTCTGGAATTCTTGAATGTCACTATGCCGTTTATGCCGAACATGGCCTGTGGCATGATCCGGCGTATGGCTGCCAGATCGTCCTCGGTGCCGCCGAAACTGTGGAACAGGGGCTGCGGCAGCCGCCCGGCGTGTGCGCGCATCAGGTCGAGCATCTGGGGGAGTGCCTCGCGGCAGTGGATTATGACTGGCAGGCCGAGAGAGTCGGCCAGGTCGATCTGCGCCGATAGCGCGTCAAGCTGTTGGGGGAGAAATGTCTTGTCCCAATACAGATCAAGGCCCGCTTCGCCTACGGCCACATACGTGATGTCGTCCGATTCGCGTAGTTCCGTTTCGATCGCTTCAAACTTATCGCGCCAGCCGGAGTCGACCTCTGTGGGATGAAGCCCCGCGCACGGAGCTGTGGCATGCGGGCGAAGTGTGTGCAGTTCGCGTATCTGTGCGACTGATGAGACGTCGACACCGGGCAGAATCATCATGCTTATACCCGCGGCAAGTGCGCGGTCAACGGCCGCGCACTTGTCAGGGTTATAATCGTCTAAGTAGAGATGGGTGTGGGTGTCGATCATCAGATTATGCCTTGTCCCATCATTGCGTGAGCTACTTTCATGAAGCCGGCAATATTGGCTCCTTTCATGTAGTTGATGTATCCGTCGGGTTCTGTGCCGTATTTGATGCACTGCTCGTGGATGGAGTCCATGATATAATGCAGTTTCTCGTCGACTTCCGCTTCGCTCCACTGCAGGTGCATGGCGTTCTGGCTCATTTCAAGTCCGGATGTGGCCACGCCGCCGGCATTGACGGCTTTGCCGGGAGCATAGGTGGTCTTGCTGGCGATAAACGCGTCGATCGCTTCAGGAGTGCAGCCCATGTTGGATACTTCGGCCACTAATTTCACACCATTGGCTATGAGCTGCTTTGCATCATCGCCGTTGAGTTCGTTCTGTGTGGCGCAGGGCAGGGCTATGTCGACTTTCTGTTCCCAAGGCTTGCGGCCGGGGAAGAAAGTGGCCGACGGGAATTTTTCGGCATACGGAGCGACTATATCTTCGCCTGAAGCGCGGAGGTCGAGCATATAGTCTATCTTTTCGCCGGAAATGCCTTCGGGGTCGTGGATGTAGCCGTCGGGACCTGAGATGGTCACCACCTTGCCGCCAAGTTCGGTGGCCTTGATGGCCGCACCCCATGCCACGTTGCCGAATCCGGAGATGGCTATGGTCTTGCCTTCAACTGTGTCATTTTGTTTTTTCAGCACATTGTCCACAAAATAAAGGGCGCCGAATCCTGTGGCTTCAGGGCGTATGCGTGAGCCGCCGAAGTCAAGGCCTTTTCCGGTGAATGTGCCTGTGTGTTCGTCCACAAGTTTCTTGTACATGCCGTACATATAACCCACTTCACGCGCGCCAACGCCTATATCGCCGGCGGGTACATCGCGGTCGGGGCCGAGATTTTTCCAGAGTTCCAGTATGAACGCCTGGCAGAAACGCATGATCTCGCGGTCGCTTTTGCCTCTGGGCGAGAAGTCCGAGCCGCCTTTTGCTCCGCCCATGGGAAGGGTGGTGAGCGCGTTTTTGAATGTTTGTTCGAATCCGAGGAATTTCAGGATCGAGGGGTTGACCGACGCATGGAAACGGATGCCGCCTTTATACGGGCCGATGGCCTTGTTGAACTGGACGCGGTAGCCGAGATTGGTCTGCACGTCGCCGTTGTCGTCGATCCATGTCACGCGGAAAGTAAGTATTCGGTCAGGTTCTACCATCCGTTCGATGATACGTGCCTTTTCAAATTCGGGGTGTTGGTTATAGACGTCGGCCACGCTGATCAGCACTTCCTTGACGGCCTGAAGATATTCTTTCTCACCGGGATGCTTCGCTTCAAGCGAGCTCATGATTTGATTAATGTCCATAGTTTATGTATTGAATTAGGGTTAGGTTAGTGTTTATGGTTTATCGTGAGGGATCAGTTTACGCGGTATTTCGCATCGCCATCGCGCAGAAATGCTACGGTCTGGCGGGCAGCGGCTATACCTGCGTTGATGTTTGCCTCGGCAGTCTGCGCGCCCATTTTCTTGGGGGTAAAGAACACCTGGTCAGGGAAACGGGCCATGAGTTCGTCGGCATTGTCGGGACGGATGTCGGCCACATATTTCAGGTCGGGCCGCATTTCCAGAGCTTTGGCAAGTCCGGTTTCGTCGATCACTTCCTTGCGGGCTGTGTTGACAAGAACGCCGCCGTGCGGCATCAGCGAGATGAGGTCAAATCCTATGGATCCTTTTGTCTCTGGGGTAGCGGGAATGTGGACCGACACAAACTTGTTCTGGCTGTACAGTTCCTGAAGGCTGTGCAACGGTTTCACGCCGGCTTCTTTCATCACATCGTCAGGACAATAGGGGTCGAGGGCGCTTGTCTCAAGACCGAATCCGTTGGCGATACGTGCCACGTTGCGTCCCACCTGTCCGAATGCGTGGATGCCCAGTGTCTTGCCTTTAAGCTCCGAGCCGGAGGTGCCGGCATACATGTTGCGCACGGCCATCACCAGCATACCGAACACCAGTTCTGCCACGGCGTTGGAGTTCTGGCCGGGCGTATTCTCAACGACCACGCCGCGGGCTTTGGCCACGGCCAGATCGACATTATCGTAACCGGCGCCTGCGCGTACCACCAATTTCAGCACTTTGGCCGCCGCCAGGATTTCAGCGTCCACTTTGTCCGAGCGCACTATCATGGCATCGGCGGTGGCCGCGGCATCCAGCAGTTGCTGTTTGTCGGTATATTTTTCCAGAAGCTCGAGCGTATAGCCCGCGTCTTCAATCACTTTGCGGATGCCGTCTACGGCTACTCCGGCAAAAGGCTTTTCTGTGGCTACGAGTACTTTCATGGTTTGTCAGTGTTTGCGTTCAAACTCATTCATGGCAGCAATCAGCGCTTCTACGCTCTCCAGCGGCAGGGCATTGTAGAGAGACGCGCGGAAACCTCCGACGCTTCTGTGGCCCTTGATGCCGACTATGCCGCGTTCGGTGGCAAAGTCTATGAAATCTTTTTCCAGATCTTTGTACTCCGGAGCCATCACGAAGCACACATTCATGATCGAGCGGCTGTCTGTGCGGGCTGTGCCTTCAAACATACGGCTTGCATCTATGGCTTCATACAGTCTCGCTGCCTTCTCTTCGTCGGCAAGCATCAGATTTTTCACACCACCCAGCTGCTTGTAATAGCGCAGAGTCTGCAGGGCCGCGAAAATGGGGAGCACGGGAGGGGTGTTGAACATGGAGTCCTTCTTTACATGCGTGCGATAGTCGAGCATGGTGGGGATCGCGCGGTCCACATGTCCCAGAGCGTCGTTTTTCACTATCACCAGAGTCACGCCGGCAGGGGCGAGATTTTTTTGCGCTCCGGCATATATGAGATCATATTTGCTCACATCGACAGGCCGGCTGAATATATCGGAACTCATGTCGGCCACCATAGGCACCGGCGAATCCGGATCCTTGCGGATTTCGGTACCGTAGATGGTATTGTTTGACGTATAATGGAAATAGTCGGCATCAGCCGGAATCACGAAGTCTGAAGGCATATAGCTGAAATTGGCGTCTTTGGAGGATGCGACCACATCCACCTCGCCGAACAGCCGGGCTTCCTTCACTGCGTTGGAGGCCCATGTGCCTGTTTCTAAATAAGCTGCTTTTTTGTTAAGCAGATTGTACGGAACCATGCAGAATTGCATGCTGGCTCCGCCGCCAAGCCACAGCACCGTGTAGCCCTCGGGAACTTCCAGTAATTCTTTCACAAGGGCTGACGCTTCTTCAATCACGGCAGTAAACTGTTTGCTGCGGTGGCTGATCTCAAGCAGTGAAAGCCCCATGTCGGCGAAATTGAGCACTGCATCGGCAGTGTTCTTGATCGTGTACTCGCTCAGAATCGAGGGTCCGGCGTAGAAATTATGTTTTTTCATGTTATTAAGGGCTGTGAATTTTGTTTCACAACGGCAAATATAAACTGAATTTTTCAATGCTCCAAATATATTTTCATTTACCTCGCAAACGCCCTGTACATGGCCGATATGTGGGTCTCGGAACCGTGTGCCATGAGGGTTGCGGAGAGCCTTTTAAGGTGTGGCTGACATGTAATCCGGAACTGAAAAATATAATGGTTGCCGATTTTGGGAAAATTTATTAACTTTGCGTGACTTTACCCCATTTATGATGGAATTATCAAGAAAACGCATAGCCGTGCTGGGTTCCACCGGCTCTATCGGCACGCAGACTTTAGATATAATAGGGCGGCATCCCGACATGTTCGAGGCCGCGACTCTGGTGGCCGGCAGCAATGTCAACGCTCTTGCCGAACAGTGCCGTCGGTTTCATCCGCGTAGGGCCGTGATTGCCGACAGATCTCTGTATGCCCGGCTCAAGGATGCTGTGGCGTCTATGGGCATAGAGGTCGAAGCCGGCAGCGAAGCCGTGGCATATGCCATGGCTACTGACGATGTAGACATGGTGGTCACGGCCACAGTGGGCTATAGCGGGCTGGCGCCGACGATCAGCGCCATCAACGCGGGCAAGGAGATAGCATTGGCCAATAAGGAGACCCTTGTGGTGGCCGGCGATCTTGTCACCCGCCTGCTCCGCAGGTCAGGTTCGCGCATGATCCCTGTGGATTCGGAGCATTCCGCCATATATCAGTGTCTGGCCGGCGAACGTCAGGAGAGTGTGTCACGCCTGATCATCACTGCTTCCGGCGGCCCTTTCCGCACTTTCCGAAAAGAAGATCTTGAGCATGTGACGCCCGACGACGCCTTGCGTCACCCAAACTGGAGCATGGGCGCTAAAATCACCATAGATTCGGCTACCATGCTCAACAAGGCGTTTGAGATCATCGAAGCTCACTGGCTTTTCGGGGTCCCCGCCGACCGGATATCCGCCGTGGTGCATCCGCAGAGTATAGTCCATTCCATGGTCGAGTTTACCGACGGGGCCATGAAGGCCCAGCTGGGACTGCCTGACATGCATCTGCCTATAAGCTATGCGCTGGGTCTTGAGAAGCGTATGCCCACCGGAGAACCGGCCATGACTCTGGCCGACTATGCTATGCTTACGTTTGAAGCTCCCGACACCGGGAAATTTCCCTGCCTGACTCTGGCCGGATATTCTCTGGAGCGTGGCGGCAACACGGCTTGTGTGGTCAATGCTGCCAACGAGATAGCCAACGAGGCTTTCCGGCGCGGTCGGATACGTTTTACCGACATATATCCGGTCATAATGGATACAGTGGACCGTGTGGCGTTTGTGGCCGAGCCGACTCTGTCGGATTATGTGGAATCAAATGACGAAGCCCGACGTGTGGCTTTGTCGATAATTACCAGCCGTTAATATTTTTTTCTGATGGAAATTTTTCTGATCAAGGCCGCACAATTGTTATTGGCTCTGGCTCTGCTGGTGCTGGTTCATGAGTTTGGCCATTACTTTTTTGCACGCATTTTCGGAATCCGGGTTGAAAAATTTTATCTTTTCTTCAACCCGTATTTTTCCATTTTGCGATATAATCCGGCCCGAGGACGTATTGAGTTCGGCACATGGACCGACAAGCAGGAACGCGAGCGGTCACTTGCCTGCTGGCAGATAGGCCGCGACCGTGAAGCCGATGGCAAGCCTGTGGCCGAATGGCGTCGTACCATCTATGGAATCGGATGGGTGCCGCTGGGCGGATATTGCAAGATAGCCGGCATGATTGACGAGTCGATGGACCGTGAGCAGATGGCAAAGGATCCGGAGCCTTGGGAATTCCGCACCCGTCCCGCATGGCAGCGCCTGTTGGTGATGGTAGGTGGTGTGGTGTTCAATTTCCTCATGGCGGTGGCTATTTATATAGGTCTGGTCTACAGCTATGGTGACAAGGGAATACGTTTCCGCGACGCTTATGCCGGACTTGACTTTGTGCCGGCTGCGATTGACGCGGGCTTCCGTCCCGGGGATATTCCGCTTATGGCCGACGGACAGGAAATCGAGACCACAGACCCTGACGCGGCGCTTAAAATGGCGCAGGCAAAGGTCGTGTCTGTGCTCCGTGGTGGCAAGGACACGGTAGATGTGGCCATTCCAGAGCAGTTTATGTTTGACATCAACGATCAGAAAGGATTTTTTGCTTTCAGGCTGCCGGTGGTGGTATCGGCTGTGGTCAAGGGGCAGCCGGCGGCCGAAGCCGGCCTTGAGCCGGGTGACCGTATCACGGCTGTGGGCGACAGTCTCACTCCGTCATATTCGGAACTGACTTCTGCCCTGAAGGCTTATGCCGAAAAGCCTGTGGAGCTGACTGTGGTGCGTGACGGAAATGAAGTCCGGCTATCCGCCACTCCCTCGGCTGACGGTACTTTGGGATTCAATCTCACTCAGCTGACCGATATATACCCCGTGTATTCTGTGGAATACTCGTTCTTGGAGTCTTTCCCTAAAGGCTGGGATCTCGGCATGACTACCCTGTCCAATTATGCCGGATCGATGAAGCATGTGTTCAGCAAGCGCGGCGTGCAGAGTCTCGGCGGATTCGGCACTTTGGGGTCCCTGTTTCCGGAGCGCTGGAACTGGTACTCTTTCTGGTATCTCACCGCGTTTCTGTCGGTGGCGCTTGCCGTGATGAACATTCTGCCGATTCCGGCGCTCGACGGCGGCCATGTGCTTTTCCTGCTGTATGAGATGGTGACGCGCCGCAAATTGAGTGAGAAATTTATGGAATATGTGCAGTTTGCCGGAATGATGTTCCTGTTGCTGCTCATGCTGTATGTCAATTTTAACGATGTGTTTCGTTTACTTTAATGAATAATTATCCTGCAATAAAACTTAAGCGTGGCAAGGAAGAGTCGCTTCAGCGGTTTCATCCGTGGGTGTTTTCCGGAGCTGTGGCTGCTTTTCCGAAAGGTCTTGAGGAAGGCGATGTGGTCGAGGTGCATACTGCCGACGGCTCCCTCGTGGGCATAGGCCATTACCAGATAGGCAGTATTGTGGTGCGCATGCTTGAATTCGGATCGGCCCGCGCTATCGATGTGGATTTCTTTGCCGAACGTCTGGCTGCTGCCTTCCGCTTGCGTCAGGACCTCGGCCTGGTGCGCCCTGACGACAACAATGCCTACCGTCTGGTGCATGGCGAGGGCGATTTCCTGCCCGGTCTTGTGGTTGACATTTACGGCACGACCGCCGTGGTGCAGGCACACTCTCCCGGCATGCACTTCTGTCGCGATATAATCGCACGGGCACTTACTGAACTTCCCGGTCTGGCTGTGGCCAACGTGTACTATAAGTCAGAGACCACTCTGCCATATAAAGCCCAGCTCGATCCGCAGAACACATATATAATAGGTGACTATTCCGGCAGTGTGGCTGTGGAAAACGGACTGAAGTTCAACATCGACTGGCTGCGCGGACAGAAAACGGGCTTCTTTGTGGATCAGCGCGACAACCGTGCTCTGCTTGAGCATTATTCCCGCGGCAGGCGTGTGCTCAATATGTTCTGCTACACCGGCGGCTTTTCCGTTTATGCCATGCGTGGCGGCGCCGAACTGGTGCACTCGGTCGATTCGTCGGCTAAAGCCGTCGACCTCACACGCGCCAACGTGGAACTGAACTTCCCGGGCGACAGCCGTCACACGGCCTTTGCCGAGGATGCCTTCAAGTTTCTGGCCGACATAGAACGTCATGCCTACGACCTGATTGTGCTTGATCCGCCGGCGTTTGCCAAACACCGTTCGGCCTTGCGCAATGCGCTTATCGGCTACCGCAGGCTCAATGCCCGCGCTTTCGAACAGATTGCTCCGGGTGGTATTCTCTTTACATTCAGTTGCTCGCAGGCAGTGAGCCGCGAGCAGTTCCGTCTGGCTGTATTTACTGCTGCGGCCCAGACCGGCCGCCGGGTGCGCATCCTCCATCAGCTCACACAGCCCGCCGACCATCCGATAAGCATATATCATCCCGAAGGTGAATACCTGAAAGGGCTTATCCTTCAGGTGGAATAACACAGAACCGCCGAAAAAAGATACTCTTGTTTAACCAGTCAGCATATCTCAATGAAAAAATTAATCCCGGTGGCGTTGCTCGCTCTTACGGCATGCGCCCCCAAACAGCAACAAACCGCTCAAGAAATCAACTACAACGTGGATAAATTTGCCGATATCGAAGTGCTCCGATACACAGTGCCCGGTTTTGAGGACCTGTCACTGCAACAGAAAACACTGATTTACTATCTCACGGAAGCCGCTATAGCCGGACGTGATATTATATGGGACCAGAATTGTAAATACAATCTGCCTGTGCGCGATCTGCTTGAAAACGTCTATAAGAACTATTCCGGAGACGAGAACGATGCGGAATACAAGGCGTTTGTCACATATCTGAAGCAAGTGGAGTTTGCCAACGGCATCCACCATCATTACAGCATGGACAAATTTACGCCTGCTTTTTCCAAAGAATTCCTTGCCGCACAGGCGGCCAAACTGCCTGACGAAGACCGTCCCGGCAATCTGGACGAACTGCTGACTGTGATTTTTGATCCTCAGGTATTGGCCAAGCGTGTGAATCAGGCCGATGGTGTGGATCTTATCACCACTTCCGCATGCAATCTCTATGGCGGAGGAATAACACAGAATGAGGTCGAGAATTTCTATGGCAAGCTCAAGGATCCGAAGGATGAGACCCCCGTTTCTTACGGTCTGAACTCAAGGCTGGTCAAAAATGCCGACGGCACGATCGCAGAGGACGTCTATAAACTCTCCGGAGTCTATGGCCCGCAGATCGAGAAGATAGTCGAGAATCTCAAGCATGCGTCGGAATATGCTGAAAATGACACCCAGAAAGCCGTGATCGACAAACTGATTGAATTCTATACGACCGGCTCGCTCAAGGCGTTCGACGAATATTCGATAGCGTGGGTGGGCGACACAGGCTCGCGTGTGGACTTTATCAACGGTTTCATAGAGAGCTATGGTGATCCTCTGGGCATGACCGGCGCGTTTGAGTCAATAGTCAATTTCAAGAATCTCGATGCTTCCCACCGCACGGAGCAGGTGGCCGGCAATGCCCAGTGGTTTGAGGACAATTCGCCTGTCAATCCTGAATATCGTAAGCCCGAAGTGAAGGGTGTGACCGCCAAGGTGATCACAGCCGCCATTCTGGCCGGCGACGCATATCCCGCCACACCCATAGGCATCAATCTTCCCAATGCCAACTGGATACGCGCGGCTCACGGCTCCAAATCCGTGACTCTGGAGAATATCACCGAAGCGTACGATAAGGCGGCGCAGGGCAACGGATATGCCGAAGAATTCGTCATCGACCAGCCCACACGCGACCTGATGGAGAAATATGGTTTTGTGACAGACAATCTTCACACCGATTTGCACGAGTGTCTCGGCCACGCTTCCGGACGGCTTATGCCCGGAGTCGATCCCGACGCCCTGAAAGCCCATGGCTCCACTCTTGAAGAAGCCCGTGCCGACCTCTTTGCGCTCTATTATCTTGCTGATCCCAAGATGCTGGAGCTCGGACTGCTTGATGATCCTGAAGCATACAAGGCCGAATACTACAAGTATATGCTCAACGGACTGATGACTCAGCTCACCCGCGTGGAGCTTGGCAAGGACCTTGAGGAAGCCCACATGCGTAACCGTCAGCTGATAGCTGCATGGGCTCTGGAGCACGGTGCGGCCGACAAGGTTGTGGAGCTGGTGAAAAAAGGCGGAAAAACATACGTGCAGATCAATGACTATGAAGCGTTGCGCAATCTCTTCGGTGAACTTCTTGCAGAGATCCAGCGGATCAAGAGCACCGGAGACTATGAGGCAGGACGCCGTATGGTCGAACAATATGCCGTGAAGATCAACCCCGACCTCCACAAGGAGATCAAGGACCGCTATGCCACACTCGACATCGCTCCTTACAAGGGATTTGTGAATCCGGTCTACACTCCGGCATTTGACGAGGACGGCAATATTGCCGATGTCACGGTGGAATATACCGAGGACTATCTTCCTCAGATGCTCCGTTATTCAGAGCAATATTCATATTAAGATTATTGATGACACAGGATATTCAGCATGCGCTGACTGTGTTGCGGCACGGGGGCGTCATACTCTATCCCACCGATACGGTGTGGGGCATAGGGTGTGACGCCACCTGCGCAGATGCGGTCAGGCGTGTGTTTGACATCAAGAAAAGGGCCGACGGCAAGGCACTGATCACCCTGCTTGCCGATGCAAATGATCTGTGGCGGTATGTGGACGGCGTGCCCGACGTCGCATTTGAACTGATTGACGCCGCCGTGCGTCCGCTCACGGTTATCTACGACAAGGCTCTGATGCCCCCGCTGGCGCCCAATCTTCCGGCTGCCGACGGTTCTTTGGCCGTGCGCATCACGCGTGAGCCTTTTTCGGCCGCTTTGTGTCGGGCCTTGCGCAGACCGCTGGTGTCGACGTCGGCCAATATATCCGGGCAGCCGACACCGTCAGTATTTGCCGAAATCAGTAAAGAGATAATCGACAGTGTGGACTATGTGTGTGCCACCGGGCGAGATTACGCTCCGTCGGAACCGTCGTCCATAGTCCGCCTGACGGCTTCCGGTTGCATATCCATAATCCGCCGTTAAAAACTTCTGTCTGAATAAATGTCGCATACCCGTTTACGTTGGATATACGTGCTGGTCGATCTGCTCTCCACTTCGGCAGCATGGTTCTGCTTCAATATGTGGCGGTTTGCGGCGTTGTGTGTCGACGATGACATAACGTTTGCCGGATATTACAGCTGGCAGTCGGTATGGGGTGGTCAGATATTTTTTCCGCTGATGATGCTCGGCATATACTGGCTTTCGGGATATTACAACGTGGAGTCCGTGTCAAACCGTTCACGCGCCCAGGAGTTTCTCACGACTTTGGCGTCGGTGTGTGCCGGAGCCATAGCCATATTCTTTCTGGCTATAGTCAACGATCTTGTCCAGCGCCGTCTTATCGCGATTGAAAATCTGGCTGTGATAGCCGGGCTGCTGTTTGCGTGGGTGTATATCGGGCGCATTCTCATCACCCGTATATGGATACGGCGCACCCATTTACGCCGTTACTATTCCGAAGCGTTGATGATCGGTACGGATGACCATGCCCGCCGTCTGGCCCATAGGATCAACAGTCTTCCTAAAGGCATGGGGCTTCAGGTCTGTGACTTCGTGTGTCCGCAGACTGAAAGCGTGGCTGAGATATGCCGCAGTCGTGGCATAAGGCATATCATCGTGTCGCCGCTTATCGCCGATTCTCCCGCAATGCCTGCCTTGCTCAATGAGTTGCTGCCGCTGGACGTGTCGGTCTACATATCGCCTGGTATCCACAATCTCCCAGCCACCAGCCATCGTATCGGCAATGTGGTCGGCGAACCTCTTGTGGATCTCAGTCATCCGAATATCTCGGCGTTTACGGTCAACCTCAAGCGCTTATCCGACGTAATAGGAGCGTCGGTGGCTTTGGCGGCATTGTGGCCGCTGATGTTGATTGTGGCCGTGGCTATCAAATGCGATTCGCGTGGTCCGGTCTTATACCGGCAGGAGCGTATAGGACGTCGCAAGCACCCGTTTTATATCCTTAAATTCCGTTCCATGGTCAATGATGCGGAGACTTTGAGCGGCGGACCCATGCTGTCGTATGAACACGACCCCAGAGTCACCCGGGTGGGTCGTGTGCTGCGTAAGTATCGACTTGACGAGCTGCCGCAGTTCTGGAATGTGCTACGCGGCGATATGTCGCTTGTGGGACCAAGGCCTGAGAGGAGATATTTTGCCGATCTGATCGCAGAGAGGGAGCCGTTGTATTCGATGATATACCAGGTGCGTCCCGGCATCACGTCATGGGGCATGGTCAAATACGGTTATGCCTCTACTGTGGACGAAATGGTGGAGAGACTGAGGTATGACCTCATATATATGGAAAACATATCTCTGACCACCGATATAAAGATACTTATATACACTGTCAACACCGTGTTAAGCGGACGCGGTAAATAATTTTTATGTCTGAAACAACAATTACGGATTCCTCTTTGTCGGCCGAACAGCAGTCCAGCCGGTTCAACGACCTGATGCTGCGGTTTGTGCTGTGGCGGCAGCGCCATATAAAGGAAAAAACCTTTGTGCTGGTGCTTGCTTTCATCGTGGGGATATGCTGCGGATTTGCCGCATTGCTTCTCAAGACGCTGATTCATTTCATTTCGCATGTGCTCACCGGCCAAATGAACCTTATCGGCGGCAATTATCTGTATTTCATATATCCTGTTATCGGCATATTGATTGCGGGATGGTATGTGAGATATGTGGTGCGCGACAACATCTCGCATGGTGTTACCAGAGTGCTTCACGCCATATCCAGCAATAAGTCGCGCCTTAAGGGCCACAATGTGTACTCATCGGTCGTGGCCAGCTCCATCACGATAGGATTCGGCGGATCGGTCGGAGCCGAAGGCCCGATAGTCTTTACCGGGGCGGCCATTGGATCGAAGCTCGGGAGTCTGTTCCGCATGCCGCCGAGAGTGCTGATGCTGCTTGTGGGATGCGGTGCTGCTGCCGGCATAGCCGGCATCTTCAAGGCGCCGATAGCCGGCATGCTGTTCACGCTGGAGGTTCTGATGCTCGATCTTACGGCTGTGTCGGTGATGCCCTTGCTCATTTCGTCGATCAGTGCGGCAACGGTCGCATATATCTTTACGGGCTATGATGTGGAGTTCTTCTTCATGCAGAGCGAGAGCTTCGGCACGGCCCGCATACCGTTTGTGATAATGTTGGGACTGACGTGCGGTTTCGTGTCATTGTATTTCACCCGCACCATGAATATGATGGAAAACATGTTTAAGCGCCTTGAGCGCCCGTGGCTTAAGACCCTCACCGGCGGCGCGATACTTTCCGTGCTCATATTTCTGTTTCCGCCGCTTTATGGCGAGGGCTACGGAGCCATTGTCGACCTCCTTGGCGGCGATCCGTCGAAAATAGTCCAGAACTCGGTGTTTGTGAGCGAATCGGCATCGACCCTGTTCGTCTGTCTTTTTATCGGAGCCATCATTCTGCTGAAATCGTTTGCCACATCGGCCACTAATGGCGGCGGCGGTGTGGGCGGCACGTTCGCTCCATCTCTGTATGTGGGATGTATGGCCGGATTCCTTTTTGCCTATGCTATGAACAATGCCCTTGGTCTTGACCTGTCCATCAAGAATTTCGCGCTGATGGGCATGGCGGGGGTGATGAGCGCCGTCATGCACGCGCCGCTCATGGCCATCTTCCTGACGGCGGAGCTGACCGGCGGCTACAATCTGTTTCTGCCGCTTCTCATTGTCAGCACTATTGCTTATATAACCATAAAAGTATTTGAACCTTACAGCATCTACACTATGCGTCTGGCACAGCGCGGCGAGTTGCTTACGCACCATAAGGACAAGGCTGTGCTGACACTGCTGAAAATGAATTCGGTCATCGAGACCGACTTTCTCGAAGTCAATCCCCGCATGAGCCTGAAAGAGATGTGTGACACCATAGCCAAATCCACGCGCAATCTGTTTCCGGTTGTCAACCCTGACGGCCAGCTCCTCGGAGTGGTCTATCTCGATGAGATACGCAACATAATGTTCAGGCCGGATCTATACCGGCAGATGTATGTCAACCAGTTCATGAGCACTCCGGCCGCCAAGCTCCATGTGGGCGAATCCATGGAAAAGGTCATGAATATATTCGACACCACCGGCGCGTGGAATCTTCCTGTGGTCGACGAAAACGGCCGCTACATAGGATTCGTGTCAAAATCGAAGATATTCAATTCATACCGCAGGGTGTTGAGACACTATTCGGAAGATTGAACACTGTATATAACCATATATCTTTACTCTCTCAATGAAAGAATCGGATATGATCGTCGGTATCGGCGAATTGCTCTGGGACATGCTTCCCGAAGGCAGGAAGCCCGGTGGCGCACCGGCTAATTTCGCATACCATATAAGCCAGTTCGGACTCAGAGGGACAGTGGTCAGCGCTGTCGGCTCCGATGAACCGGGCGACAGCATTCTGCACATACTTGATGCCGGGCGTATCGGCCGGTCAGTGGCCCGTGTGTCGTATCCTACCGGGTCGGTAGCCGTGAGCCTTGACGGAGCGGGAGTGCCGCAGTACGACATAAAGGAAAACGTGGCATGGGACAATATACCGTTCACCTCTGAATTGCAATCTTTGGCCCGGAATACGAGGGTCGTATGCTTTGGTTCGCTTGCACGCAGATCGCCTGTATCGTATGAGACCATAGGGCGCTTCCTGGACAGCATGCCCCGTGACCGCGGCGATCTGTTGTCGGTGTTCGACATCAATCTCAGGCAGCATTATTTTTCCAAAGCATTGGTAGAAGACTCGGTGAGCCGCTGCAATGTGTTGAAAATAAATGATGAGGAACTCAATATTGTCAGGCCTATGCTTGGGCTGCCTGATGGCGGTGACGAGAGTGCATGCGCAGCCCTGATCGACAGATATGAACTGAAACTGCTTATCCTCACATGCGGTGTCAACGGCAGCTATGTTTTCGGCCGTGATTTCCGGTCATATATACCCACACCGAAAGTAGTCGTGGCGGATACCGTTGGCGCCGGAGATTCGTTTACAGCTGCTTTTGTGGCGTCATTGATCAAAGGCAAGGATGTCAGGCAGGCTCATGAGACAGCTGTGGCGGTGTCGGCCTATGTCTGCTCGTGTCATGGAGCCATGCCGGTTCTCCCTCAGCATCTTGTCTGCTGATCTGAAAAATAGTTGAAATAAGCATTTCGGTGGCATATTGCTTGATATATCAAGAAAAATCAGTAATTTTGTCACTGATTTTGCATGTTTCACTATGGATAAAATAGATTCGTTAGACAGGAAAATACTTAAAATTGTGATCGGCAACGCCCGGATTCCGTCAAAAGACGTGGCTCTGGAGTGCGGCGTGAGCCGTGCGGCGATTCATCAGCGTTTACAGAGAATGCTGGACATCGGTGTGATAACCGGATCCGGCTATAACGTTAATCCGCGGCATCTCGGATTCAGCACATGCACCTATGTGGGGGTAAACCTTGAGCGTGGGGCCATGTATCGTGACGCCGTGCCCTATCTTGAGCAGATCCCCGAGGTAGTTGAATGCCATTATACCACCGGGCCTTACACTATGCTTATCAAACTGTATGCCCGCGACAACGAGCACCTTATGCGGTTGCTTAACGACCGCATACAGATGATTCCCGGTGTGACAGGCACGGAAACCCTGATCTCGCTCGATCACAGCATAAACCGCGAAATTCCGATCAATCCTGACGCTGCCGATACGGTAGCCAAAGAATAAGCTAAGAGAAGATGACAGAATCCGTTCAGTCTCCGGCTTCCGGTCCGCAGCAGGGCAAGTGGACCGAGATTACCCACCTTCCGGAATGGGAGGAGGAATTCTATGATGTGTACACCGCCAAAAAGTTCGGTAAATGGGTGATGCTTAAAACCCTGAAACCCGATCTTAAGGAGAATCCGGAATTTGTGGCCATGCTCGACAGGGAGTTTGAGGTGAGATATAACCTTGCCCATCCCAGAATTGTCATGATCAATGATCTGGAGGAAGTGCCGGGGCTCGGACGGTGCATTATCACCGATGATGTCTATGGCGACTCCCTGCGCAAGCTCATAGAAAAAGGAGAGGTGACGCCGGAAATCGTCAACAAGATCGCCCGCCAGCTCTCTGAAGCCATAGATTATGTGCAGACAAACCATATAGTGCATCATCCTATCCGTCCGGAAACTGTCATATTTACTGAAACCATAGGAAATCTGAAAGTTATCGACGTGGGCTTTGACCAGAAAAACCGTCTGGAGCCGACCGATGTCGAGGAAGACATACGCGCGTACGGGCGTGTGCTTTCGGCCGCTCTTGACGCCTGTCCGGAAAATATGCCCCATCTGCGGGCTGTGGCCGACAGGTGTCTGAGTCCGTTTCCTTACTCCAATGTCCAGCAGCTGCAGATGGCTGTTGCCGACCGGTCGGCCAAATGGCTCTATATAATGATAATTGTATTTTTGGCGGCTGCCGTGGCCGTGTTGAGCGCCATTCTTGCTTTCAGACCCTAAAAATTGTAACCATTAATCACACAGACACTGGTATGGCTGTTGAAATAAAACAGATTCCCCTTACATCTTCGGCTCTCAAGCCTTTTGTCCATTTCGGTATTGATCATTATCGCGGCAACGGATGCTATGTGCCGCCGTTGGTAATGGATGAGGTCAATACGTTGCTCCCTGAAAAAAACCCCGCTTTCGACCACTGTAAGGCGGTGGCTTATATGGCCTACCGCGACGGTAAGCCCGTGGGGCGCATTGTCGGCATCATAAATGAGGTGGTCAACGCTCGCACGGGCAATGACGTGCGTTTCGGCTTCGTGGATTTTATCGACGATGCCGAAGTGAGCGACGCACTGTTTGCCGCTGTGGCCGAATGGGGCAGATCTCACGGAATGACCTCCATGGTCGGCCCCATGGGCTTCACCGATATGGACCATGAGGGCATGCTGGTCGAAGGGTTTGACCAGATGGGCACCATGGCCACTATATATAACTATGAGTATTATCCCCGCCACATGGAGCGCATGGGTTTTCACACCGATGCCGAATGGGTTGAATACCGTATAGAAGTCCCTGAGACCGTGCCGGAAAAAATGAAGCGCATAGCCGAGCTTGTGCGTAAAAAATATGGCCTGCAGGTCATCACGTTCAAATCGCGTAAAAAACTGAAAGATGAATACGGTCAGGCGCTGTTTGAGCTCATCAATGAGGCCTATGATCAGCTTTACGGATATTCGCCGCTGACACAGCGCCAGATCGACTACTATATAGGAATGTATCTCGGGCTTATCAGACTTGACGGCGTGTGTGTGATTGCCGATGCCGACCGCAAGATTGTGGGCATAGGCATATCGTTGCCTTCGTTGTCGAAGGCTCTCCGTAAGTCACGCGGCAGGCTTCTGCCCTTCGGATGGTGGCCGTTGCTCAAGGCGCTTAAGATGAACAACAGTGATGTGGTGGATCTGCTGCTGGTGGCCGTCAAGCCGGAATATCAGAATAAAGGTGTCAATGCCCTGCTTTTCGAATATCTGATCCCCGTATTTAACAAATGCGGCTTTAAGGAAGCCGAGAGCAATCCCGAGCTTGCGTCCAATGCAAATGTGCAGTTGCAATGGCAATATTTCAATCACAGACAGCATCGGCGGCGCCGTGCTTTCCGCAAATTGATATGATAAAGGAGACCTATCAATTGTTAAAATTATTTTAACAATTGATAGGTTTTTAAAAATGCGGGGGTCATAATGACAGATTGTAAGCGGATGGCCCGCTGTAGGCGTGAAATCTGCGCTATATGGTATTTTCGCCGAATTATTGGAAGAATTTACCAGTGTATGTTATAGAACATTTTGCTTGCATTCTTTGATTTTGTGTTGTAACTTTGAATCGTGAAAGGGAAAGAGAGTTTTCCGGACACGAAAAGTAAAAAGCTTCAAAACAAAAAATCTTTTTCATTCAATTATATAAATAGGCTTAGACATAACGAATAATAGCATTTAAGTACTACCGTAAAAATCCCGAGTGGTGGCCCGTTGTGAGACTCGCCGCCATTATTTTTTATATTAATGGCTGAAAGCCGGTACTCGTGTTCAGATTGCTAATTTTTGTATGCCAGTATGTTTTTGTCTGTGCCTGCTCTTGGGGCAGTTTGGATAGGTCCCAAGAACTCGATCATCTCATTTAGGAAGTATAGAGAAAAATGAGTAATTGTCAACTCAAAGTTTTGTGCTTCGATTGGAATCGTCAGTGCGTGCAAAGATGCGCTTAATTGTTTTTATAACTATTATTGACGATGTGCTGCGTTAATTCTTCGTCTGTAAATTCTTTGGAACATTCCAAAAAAATTTCTTCGTAAAACCAAAATTGGCCGTTACAAAACAATTCGAATGCAGCTAATATAAGAAATGTAACATCTGTAACAACTTTATTAGTAATAACATTGTTAGTAATAAAGTTATTTCATATCTTTGCATTTGAATAACATTTGAAGATTATGGAGAATAAGCCTTTTACATTTGGTGTTGCAACATCCGGTGATAATTTTACCGACCGAGAGAAAGAAACGGAGCGTCTGTTGCTGAATTTTCGGCATAGTATCAATACCGTACTGATTTCACCTCGTCGTTGGGGTAAGACCTCGTTGGTACAGAAAGTATGTCGTTTGGCGCAATCCGACAAATTGAAAGTTGTGTATCTTGATATTTTTTCATGTCGTAGTGATAAGGATTTCTATGATGCATTTGCGGCTGCTGTCCTCAAACAAACATCTTCGAAACTGGATGAGTGGCTGGAGAATATAAAACTATTCCTTTCTCGTATCAGTCCAAAAATCTCAATGGGTACAGATCCGATGACGGATTTCTCCATTTCACTTGAGATGAACTCCGAGAGCAATGATGTTGATGAGATTTTGCAGCTTCCGGAAAAAATAGCACAGAAGAAAGGTTGTAATATCGTTGTGTGTATCGACGAATTCCAGCAGATTGCCGAGTTCAAGGATTCTAAAACGTTCCAAAAGCGACTGCGTTCCGTATGGCAACTACAAAAGTCGGTGTCCTATTGTCTGTTCGGCAGTAAGAAGCATTTGATGAATGAACTGTTCGAGAAAAAGAGTCTTCCGTTCTATAAATTCGGTGATGCCATTTATCTGCCGAAAATCGGGACGTCGGATTGGGTAAATTATATATGCGGTCGTTTTGAAGCTACAGGCAAGCGGATTTCAAGAGAATTGGCCGAAAAAATATGCCAGATAGTGGATAACCACTCGTCGTATGTACAGCAGTTGGCATGGTTGGTATGGATACACACGGACGGAACCGCTACTGAACATGATTTTAATGCGGCATATCAGGATATTATCGACCAAAATACCCCATTGTTCGAGAAGCAGACCGAGAGCCTTACTACCTATCAGATGAATTTTATGCGAGCTATTATAGACGGGGTACATAGCGAGTTTACCACACAAGAGGTTCTACAAAAATATCAACTCGGTTCGTCTGCAAATGTAAGCATCGTCAAGAGGGCATTGGTCAAAAAGGAACTTATAGAGATCGAGAAACGACAAGTTATCATTCCCGATCCGGTGATGAAAGTGTGGCTGAAAAGGGAGTTGGGAATATAATACAGTCAGCCCTCTAACATACCCAATAAATTAACTCTTTTAGTAACTTCTGAGGGCAAAGTCGCTAAAAAATGTTATTGGTGGGGCCATGCCGCAGTGTGTTTTTCAGCATCGGTGAAAAATAATCAGGCAAAACCGATTTATATTGAAACTCTCCGCCACTTTCGGGTTGTATTCTCGCAAGTGGCGGTGAGTTCTGTTTTATTCTCCTAAGGTTACTGATTGGCTTATGGGAATCAGTAATTTGGCCATTTAAAGTTCAATGGGGGTGAAGTGTGGGGTGCGTATGCGCGGTTTCAGTTCTCCTCCCATGAGCAGCGGGGTGCCGTCGGGCATCATGGCGCAGGCAGCTCCGGCTCGGGCATAGTTTGGATTATGTTCTCCCACATGCCACTTTCCGTCGGCAGGAGTGAAGATGCACACCCGGCCGTTGAATCTGTACCATTCGGCGGGATGATGCAGGTAGTCGGCCGGCTGTTTGCGGATGGCAGCAAGAAACACATCTTTATTGACACCTCCGGTGCATATTATTTTGCCGTCTGCCGTAGTCACAGCCACGCCGCCGCTCAGGGTAACGGGAGTCCTGCCATGTTTCGGGCCCTGTATTTCCGACCACGATCCTGTCTGTGGATTATAACACAGGCCGCCGCATTCAAGAGTGGGTTCATGGCCGTTGTGGCGCGGGGCGAATCCTCCGAACACGTAGATTTTTCCGCCTGACGACGCGAGTACGGGCTGTACACGCGGATTGCCCGGCATATCGGCATGGCGTTGCCAGCCTTCCGATGGATTGGACACGTCAAGGCTAAGCATCGAGCGCGACGGAACCCCGTCGGCATTGCCGCCGCCCACGTAGACGGTATTGCCTATGGCGCATGCATATGCGTTGTCCAGCGTAAAAGGCAATTCCGGCAGATCGGTCAGCACGGCAATGCCGTCAGCATCGAGTGTCAGGAGCCACGCGTTGCGCAGACCTTCTCCGCCGGCCATCACCAGACCGGCAGGAGTGGCGGCGGAAGCGCCGTAGGCCGTAGCCACGGGCAGAGAGCCTATACGCGTGCCGTCGGTGGCGCGGTAGATTCCTTTATAGTACACTTTGCTGATGCCGTCGGCCAAAGGGTCGGGATATGGAAAATTGCAGCCGCCGGCTATCACGGTGACTCCGTCGACCGTGCCGCCGAATGCGGCCGATACGCCACGCTCCAGTCCGGGTTCGGTTTCAACGGCTTCAATACTGAAGGTCGATGCCAGCAGCGAGTCGGAGTTGATGACATTGGCGGTGGTGAATGGTTGCCAGCCATAGCGGGCAAATCGAGGTTCTTTCATCTGTGGATGCGATAAGATTATAGTATCGTTGCTTATTGATGCCACGGCCGGATAAAACAGTCCCGGAGTCTCGGCTATCTCGAATGTGCGTGCCGGCGCTCCGTCGGATGTGGTCATGCCGCGGGCGTCGGTCATGATGATCCTGATGGTTCCGTCAGGCCATTTTTCTGCTTTGGACGGCATGGGTCCTCCAGCGGTCACGTGCGTCATGCCGTAGACATGGTGCAGGGCTTGTCTGCCGAGACGCCGTCCCACTGGGGCCTTGCGCCGTGGGTGCACGTCTGTGGGGTCGCCGAGATCCGACGATACGGCCATGTAGACCCCCGTCATACTGTCGGCCAGCCGACGCTGACTGTCGCGGAATTCGGGCCACGAGGGCCGGTTGATGCTGCTCAGCTGGGTGGTGATGAAAGGCAGACGGGGAGAAGAGAACTCACGGCGCCATGACTCCACAAGCAGAGGAAACAGGCGTTCGTGGACTTCGATGTTGTGGGCATTGCTTTCTCCCTGATACCAGATCACGCCTGAAAGAGGATAACCGCCGAGCGGGCGGATTCCTGCGGCAAACAGATATGACGGCTCGTAGGGATGGCGATGGCTGTTGTTCCGGCCTCCCATGTTTTCGATGGCGCGTTGCTGCACCCATGGCTGAACATAGTCATTGCCCTGCCAGTCGGTCAGTATCTCCGGAATATGGTGCTGCAGAGTCTCTATGTCGACAAAACTCTCGGTGCCGGCTCCTCCTACAGCGTTGGCTATGATTCCGACGGGCATTCTGAGGGAGTCGGCAAGCATGCGTCCGAAGTGCCATGCCACGGCCGAAAACTCGGCTGACGGCAGCGTCCATACGGCATCCTTGTAATAATCCAGAGAGTCGATGCAGCGTTGTGATACGGAGTCTGTCTGTCCCGGCGACGGGCGCCGTCTGTCGGCCAGATGGAAAACCCGGAGCAGCGAATCCGGACATATCTCCGTGGGTGAGTCTGCGGCTTCGATCAGTCTGAACTCCATATTGCTTTGTCCGGACGCAAGCCATACTTCTCCGGCCATCACATCCTTGATGCGCAGGGTCCTCTCGCCGTCAGACACGGTCAGTTCGTATGGCCCGCCTGCGTCGAGCGGTTCGATTTCCGCCGTCCAGTCGCCGGTATTTCCGGATGTTGCCGTGTACCGGCGGTTGTTTATGCCGACGGTCACATGCCGCCCTGCATCTGCCTTGCCCCTTATGGTCAGGTACTTTCCGTGGGGCAGCACCATCCCGTCGGAATAGACCTCAGGAAGGCTCAGACCACCGTAATCTCCAGTGATGGCGGAGTGCACGTATGCTGCCAGCAGTGCGGCGCCTTCGGGATTGGTGTGCAGGTTGTCAGGAATCAGATTCTGGCGGTCGACCAGCGATGTGCGGAAGTCGATCAGTTCGGCTCCGGCGGCATGCGCCACGTGAGGGATCAGTTCGCGTATGCGGTCGCGCCATTCACGGGTGCCGGAACGGAAGCGACGGTGAGCCGTGCCGATAGGGGCCATGTTGGCCACTATGATGCGCATGTCGGGGTTCACCGCGCGCAGGGTGTCGGTGAGCCACAGATAGTCGCGCACGAATGCGTCGCCGTGATCGGGCCAGTTGCGCGGGTCGGTGTCGTTGGTGCCGAGATGGATCACGGCTATGTCAGGCGCAAACTCAAGTGCATGCGCGAATTCTGCCGTCTTGCAGTAAGGGTTGTGGCCTTTCCTGAGCAGTGTGGCACCGTTGCGCCCGAAGTTGCCCACCTCATAGCCTTCGCCAAGAGATTGTTGCAGGCGCGACGGATATGAGGTGTGCTCGCGGTCGGGCAGTGTCATGCCGTAGGTGATGCTGTTGCCTATACATGCCACTCTGGTTTTGGCCGGAGGCGATGTGGCTTCGGCATTGGCCGGCAAGCATGGCAGCAGTGTGATCTCAGCCGCTATGATCCATTTATGCGGGCTCATCACTCCCCGGCCAGGATTTCGTTGACAAGTTCCGCACCTTTTATCATCATGCGCGGTATGTGGAACGGTCCTTTGAAGATGTTGCCCTTGGCAGGCTGTGCCACAGAGCCGTCGCGGTGCAGGTAACCATACCATTCGCCGCACTCGTGGTCGGGGAAATGGGCGTATGTCCAGTCCGACACTTGGCGGTGCATTTTCAGGTAACGTTCATTGCCGGATGCGAGATAGGCATATAGTGTGGCTATGATGGCTTCAGTCTGCGGCCACCAGAATTTCATGTCCTGCGAATAGTCCTGATTCGGGAAGCCCTTGCAATCGCGGAAATTGATGATGCCGCCGAACTCTTTGTCCCAGCCCCACTCCCAGCTCCAGTCCAGAATGGTCAGGGCAAGCTCGGTCAGCTTGCTGTCATTGCCGCGGTGGCGGGCTTCCTCCAGCAGAAACCATGCCGTCTCTATGCAGTGGCCCGGATTGATGGTGCGCCCGGCGAGTGTGTCGATCAGTTCGCCTTCCGGTCCTACAGTCTCGAGCAGGGCCTTATATTCGGGATGTATGAAATATTTGCTCAGAGTGTCGATGCTGAGCTGGATCTGGTGGTCGAGCGCAGGATCGGATATCACGCGGCGTATCGTGGCCGCCGTGTTGATCAGGATCATTGTGACCGAATGTCCCTGTGCCGGCTGTGTGGGCAGATATTTCGGCTCAAGAATGCCGGGAGTCGAAATGAACCGCTGGACCTCCTTGAACAGAGCCAGCGCTTCTTCCGCATAACGTTTTTCGCCTGTGGCTATGGCATATTCCGCTTTTGCAAGCGCGGCGAAACATTCCGAAAACACATAGCGGCGTTTGCGCAGCGGGCGTCCGTCGGCTGTGACTTCGAAATACATGCGTCCGTCTGTAGGGTCATAGCAGTGGGCATCAGAAAAGTCTATGCAGCTTTTGGCTATCTCCAGATATTCGGGCCGACGTTCTATATTGTTGTAGGCCGCGGCAAAAGTCCATGCGCACCGCCCCTGAAACCATACGGATTTGGTGGTGTCCATGAGCCGTCCGTCGCGGTCTACGCAAGTGTACACGCCGCCGTTTTCACGGTCATAGCCGTGACGGAGCCAGAAGGGGAGGATGTCGGTGGTCAGGTCGTCGGCATATCTGTCGCCCCAGGCCTTTAGATAATTAGCCCATTCCATAGCTCAAAACCGGTTGCAGCGTTCAAAGAATCCTATTTCTTCAAGCTCTTTTTTGAGACTCAGCTCTTCTTCCGGAGTGATGTTCTGGAACGGAGTGCGGTTTGGTCCGAGATCAAGTCCGATGAGCTTCATGATGCGTTTGCCTCCCACGATATTGCCACGATAGCGGCAGATTACGTTGATCACCTCCTGTGAGAAGTTCTGGTGATCGCGTGCGGCGTCTATGTCGCCGCGTTTCCAGGCATCGATGATTGCCGTGAGTTCACGGCCGTTGTAGTTGGTGGTGCCGCCGATTCCTCCGCGTGCGCCGCCCATGGCCAGACACGGCAGTATGGTCTCGTCCTGTCCGTGAAGCATATCGAATTTGCCGTTGCCGTAAAGGCGACACTGGTTGTATTCATACATGCTTTCAAACGTATATTTTATTCCGGCGAAGTTGGGCACACGTCCGTCCACTGCTTCAAGAAGCTTCACCATAGGCAGGAACGCGCCGTTGAATGCCGGGATATGATAGAAATAGAATGGCAATCCGGGGGCTGCCGACGCTATCTCTTCGATGTATCTGACGAGTTCCTCCACGCGTCCGATTTTGGGAAATGGCGGAGCCATGGCTCCTATGCCACAAGCTCCGTGTTCGGCGGCATGGCGTGCGAGTTCTTTTGCGCTTTTCACGCAGCACGCACCCACGTGCACTATCACTTTGAAGTCTTTAGGCGCAGCTGCTATCCATGCTTCGGTCAGCTGCTTGCGCTCGTCGTCGGTGAGCATGTATCCTTCGCCCGACGATCCGTTGATGAACACGCCTTTAAGTCCGTTTTTACGAAGCATGGCGGCATATGCCGGAATCGGCTCGAGATTTACTTCTCCATTGGGGTGGAATGGGGTGAACGGGGCATCTATCAGCCCGCTGATTTTTTCGAATGTCATAATATTATGTGAGTTTGTAATCATGATTTGTGCAAATGTACAAAACATTTTATTATGCCGGAAAAAAACGGCGCCGGAACTTGCTTGACCTGCATGTCCCGGCGTCGTTTATGATTTTGTATTATATGACCGTTTACTGATCCTGATATTTTTCGGCTTCAGCTTTGAACTGGTCGAGAGAAACGGTGTGGTCTTCGATGGTCACGGCATTGCCGATGGCTTCAAAGAGGTTGGCGTTGGTCACGGCTTCGATGATGTAACGGCGTGAATTTTTGTCGTTGATCATGTTCTTGGCATAGCCGCTGAGCATATCCTCGTCGATATTGGTCATGCCATACTGGGCAAACTGGCGTGCGGCCAGATGAGTGGCATATTTAAGAAGATCGTCTTCTGTGACCTTGACATCCAGCTGGCGTGAGATCTGGCCGGAGATGAGTTCCCATTTGATCGAGGGAACAGCCTTTTCGTATTCCTCGTTCACGTTTTCTTCGGTCAGGCCTTCGTTGCGGCGTACAAACCATTTTTTCAGGAATTCGGCGGGAAGTTCGAAGTTGCCGTAGGTTTCAAGGAGGTTAGCACGGGTCTGGCGTTCGAACAGTGCGGCAGAGTTGGGCAGAAGCTGGGATTCGATCATCTTTTTGATCTGCTCCTGATACTGTTCTTCTGTGGTGCAGTCGGCTCCGAATGCCTGCTTGAAGAATTCCTCGTTGTGTTCGGCGGGCTTTATGCCGGTGATTTCAGCGATAGTCAGTTCAAAGTCACCTTTGGTCTCTTCGGCCTGTTCGCGTGAAACGTTGAGCAGTGACGAGAGTTCGGCCACGTTGCCTTCTGTAGCTTCGTAGGGGTTGAACACCACGGTGTCGCCGGGTTTCACGTCATTGAATTTGGCTTCCTGATCTTTGTTCTTGAAGGTCCAGGGGCCGAGAATGGCGTTTTCGACAACGATGGCGCCTTCTTCCTTGCCCAACTCCTTGAGTGTACCTTTCACCAGCGCGCGGTCGGCGTATGCCTGAAGCTGTTCCTGCGATCCGAAACGTGCGGAAATGGCGCGGTCCTGCTCTTCGATCATTTCGTTGGTCACTTCAATGCGGTAGTAGGGCAGGGTCACGTCCTTGTCGAGTTTGATCTCGAGTTTGGGGGCAAAGCCTATTTCATATTCGAAAGTATAGTCTTTCTGGTTGTCGAGATCCAATTCCTTGACGTCGGCGGGGATGGGTTCTCCGAGTATATCCACTTTGTTGTCGGTGAGATATTTCACAACGGCATCATAGACTTCGCGGTTTATCACGTCGGAAGTCACTTCTTTGCCGAAGCGGCGCTCGAGTATGGATTTGGGTACGGCACCTTTGCGGAATCCGGGCAGAGTATGTGTGCGGCCTATTTTTTTCAGTTCATCGGCTACTTTCTGCTTGTAGTCGGCCTCTTCCACATTGACAATGAGTTTGCCGGCGGTGTCGTTAATTTTTTCTAAATTGACGTTCATCGTGTTATTTTGTGTTTCTTATTGAATTATTTTGCGTTATGAGCGGGTACAAAGTTATGAATTTGCGACGGTCGGTGCAAGCGGATTAAAATTTTTTAATACCCATCACTTCTCTCACCTGGGCAAGAGTGTCGGCCGCGGCCGCACGTGCGCGTTCCGCTCCGATGCGCACCGCACGGCTCAGATATTCGTCGTTGGCCTGTATGTCGAGTATGCGCTGGCGTATGGGGGTAGTGACCGCAAGAATATCTTCGGCCAGCTGCTTCTTGAGGTCTCCATAGCGGATGGAGCAGTCGGCGTATGCCTGACGGAAGTGCTCCACGACTTCAGGAGCCGATGTCAGCTCCAGCAGCGTGAATAGGTTGGCTATAGGCTCGGTCATGGGCGATCCGGGCTCTTTGGGGCCTTCGTCGGTAACTGCGCGCATTACTTTCTTGCGCAATGCTTTTTCTTCGTCGATAAGGTAGATGCAGTTGCCTTCGCTTTTGCCCATTTTGCCTGAGCCGTCCAGTCCGGGCACTTTCACCGGCTTGCCGCCGAAATTGAAATTCTGAGGTTCCACAAGCAGGTCCACACCATAGAAGGAGTTGAATCTGCGGGCAAACCGGCGGGTGAGTTCCAGATGCTGTTCCTGATCCTTGCCTACGGGCACTTTGGTCGCTTTCTGGATAAGGATGTCCACGGCCATCAGGGTGGGGTAGGTGAGCAGGCCGGCATTGACCCTTTTGTTGCTCTCGGTGCCTATGATCTGATGTTCGATTTCATCGTCCTGCGCTCCTTCGGCAGTACTTTTGATGCCGAGAGCCTTGCGGGCCTTGTCCTTGAACGAGGCGGTGCGCATGAGTTCTCCGATGCCTACGTGCATGTTCAGAAGTACATACATCTCTGATATTTCCGGCACATCGCTCTGCACGAAAATTGTGGCTTTCTCCGGATCAAGACCGGCTGCTATATATTCGGCCAGAATGTTTTTGGCATTTGAGTGAAGCGTTTTCGGATCTGGATGGGTTGTGAGCGCATGAAGGTCGGCCACGAAGAAACGGCAGTCGTAGTCATTCTGCATTTTCACAAAGTTGCGCAGGGCGCCGTAATAGTTGCCTAGGTGCAGGTTGCCGGTAGACCGGATGCCGCTTACCACAATTTCTTTCATATCGTTCTCTCTTATATATAATATGTGTGAGCTTTAGCGTGTGCAAAGTTACGCAGAATTTTTCGGATAGTAGTGTTTTAGGCCGTTTTTTCGCTGTTGTTTGCAAAATGAAACTTTTTTGAATATTTTTTGACAATTTGTTTGAATAATTCAAAAAATTACTTACATTTGCGTTATGAACCACCGCTCGGAAGACGGAATAGTACTTAATAAGGCCCCCATGTTTTAACGTCAAAGCCTATTATTTGAAATTTATGTCACATCAGGCATACACTTTGTCGGACACCGTTTCATCCAGGGCCTGTGAAATAGGGTTCGACATACAATGTATGTTGCAACGGTACTTTTATTTATGAGAAAGATTTTACCTTATCTACTGACTTCCATGATGGGGCTGGCATCGGTCGCTCCGGCTATGGCCGACGGCGGGCTTGTCCGCACATCGTCGGGTGTCCTCGACCCGTCGAAGGCCGTATCGGTCAAAGCAGAGCTTCTGCCGTCTCTGCCGCGGACTGAAATCGGGAAAGTCTCCCGTAACAGCTCCTGTTCTTCTCTGACACGCTCGGCTGTGATGAAAGCTCCCGGAGCGGTGAAACTGGCTTCGGCCTATCACGGTTCATTCCCGTTGACACAAGTGTCCATGTGGGGCGGGGGAGAAACTCCTGCGGGAGTAAATTTAGATCTGAGTCTCACGATTGACTCGGAGAGCGGAACGGCGACTCTGACAGGCTATGCAATGGACATCAAGGCATTGGATACATCTGTCGAATATACTCTTGACGGCGTTACGCTTACGCTTAATTCTGCAGTGGTGGGCGACGGCCAATACGGCACCAAGTCGACCGATATTGCCTTTACGGTAGAAAACGACGGGTCTCTGTCGGGTGATAATCAGTATTTTTGTTCCAACAGCACTACCGCCACATATCGTTTTGATCTGTCGGATGGCAAGATGCTGCCGGAAGAGACCGAAGAGCCGGAATCCCAGTGGCAGTCGCTCGGAATGGCACAATACACCGACGGTATTGCATCCGGACCGTATAGTATTGACATTCTGACTTATGAAGTGGAAGTTGAGCAGAGTCTGGATAATCCTTCGCTGTATCGTCTCGTAAATCCATACACAAACGGCAACTGGGAATATAACAGCGACGGAAGTCTGACAATAGATTCAGAGAAGACATCTTATCTGACGTTTGATGTTTCAGATCCTTCAAAGGTTGTGATCGTTACCACCGAAAGCGATGGCTCGTGGAACTACTCGCCGCTGAACGTCGATCTTGGCGGTTACGGAGAGTTGCAGGTATTCGACCTTTCGTTCAGTGGCGGATACGGTACATTTGCCGGAGGAAATATCATATTTCCGGCCAAATCATTGCTTGTCAGCGAAACCGATGATGAGGATATGTATTACTCCAAGGAAGTGAAAGTCGTGTTGCCGGGAGCCGCTGACTATTCTCTGCAACTGTCGTCGGATGAACTGTGTGTTGAAGGAGCACCATTTCCGTTCAACATCACTGTGGGAGCCGATGTGCCGGCTGTGAAGTGGCTTTTTATCTCCGGACAATACGGAGCTTCTGCCGATAATTTTGCCGTTGTCGCGCAGTCGGGGTCAAATCTCAATGCCGAGAGCGCATCCTATCAGCTCACACCTCAGGAGGCCGGATGGTACACTCTCTTTGCAGTGGCTTTAGATGCAGAGGGCAACGTTTTGAACGGTTCCGCGATATTCTGCTACAACGAAAAGCATGTGGCTGACGAGTGGACCTCTCTCGGCTCCACGGAATTCATTGACGATACATTCCTTCCGGTCTTTGGAATTAATGATCAGGTGCCACTTATGGAAGTGGAAATTCTGGAAAACAAAGCCACTCCCGGACTCTATCGTCTGGTAGATGCCTATGCCGCCCATCCCGCACTGACTGCTGATATGCTGCATAGCGGACACCATCACTATCTTGATATCGATGCCACAGATCCGGTAGCTGTTAAAATAGCCGAAACGCCCATGGGCATTGATTTTGACGGGCATTTTACTCTGAAGTCCAACAATGACGGCACACTGGCCGGCGGAGCCATTACTTTCCCGAGCCGCGGACTTGTGCTTTACATTGGCGATAGCGGATATTATGCGAATCAGGCCGGCAACTTTAAAGTGTCGATCCCTTATACGGTTACTGTGACCGTGACGGATGGCGACGGTCCGATCGAGGGTGCTTATGTCGGTGTGGACGGCTCTGAGGATGATGATCTGGTAACCGATGCCGAAGGCAAAGTGACTCTGATCTCATCAAAGCATGCCGGAACCGAGCTGAAACTGTCGGCTCAGAAAGATGGATATCAGGGTGAGGGTGTGACGGTAACTCTTGGTGACGATGTGAAACTCTCGGCGACCATAGTTCTTGAAAAAGCCGTAGACACTGCTCTATTTCAGGTGGTCACTACCGACCAGAAACCGATAGAAGGTGCCACTATAACGGTGGAGGGCATTGAGACCCCTCAGGTCACCGATGCATCCGGATATGTTTGGTTCACTCTGCCCATAGAATATTTCAGCGGTAAGGAAACTCACTATGCGGTCACAAAAGAAGGATACGTGAAATGTACAGGCACCTATAAATTTACTGAAGCTATGGTGGCTTGTGTCGTGGTTCTTGAAGTCGATCCGGGTAGCGGCATTGTCGGAGTGGAGTCTGCGGATGCCGGCGCTGCGGTAAGATTCTTTGATCTCTCCGGACGCGTGGCAAACGGTTCCACGAAAGGATTGGTGATCGGTTCCGACGGGACAAAGACACTGATCCGCAAGTAAACGGAATTCTTATTTTCCTTTTTCCTTACCTGAGACGTCCGGCTGTAACGGCCGCGGCGTCTCAGGTCCTGATTTAAGTTGCAGGTACGGAATAAAATGTGTAATTTTGTGATGATATTTCATAATCAAACAAGCCGATCACATATGAAACTAACTAAACTTGCATTTGCCATGACAATTGCATTGACCGGATGCACGTCGCAAACGGAGCATCTGAAAAGTCTGAATCCCGAATATTTTGACAAGGACACCCCTGTTGGTGAAGATTTCTACCACCATGTGAACCGCGGATGGCAGAAGGCCCACCCGCTCACAGACGAGTATGCCCGCTACGGCAACTTCAACATTCTCGCCGACACAGCCGAGGTGCGCGTGCGTGATCTGGTGCTCGGAGTCTCCGACACCAATCCGGCTCCCGGCTCTGTGGCCCACAAAGTGGCTACTATCTATTCGCTCGGCATGGACTCCGTGCGCCTGAACAAAGAGGGTGCCACTCCTATCCTTGCCGATCTCAAACGCATTGAGGACACTCCCCACGAGGGCATGGAAGACCTGTTCCTCTGGATGCACGGCAACTATGCCAGTCCGTTCTTCAGCGCCGGCCCGATGGAAGACATGGGCAACTCCAACGCCTATGCCATGTATGTTGGCGGTGGCGGCATGGGCCTTGGCGACCGTGACTATTATCTTCTTGACGACGAGCGCAACACCGAGGTACGTGAAGCTTACAAAAAATTGATTGCGGATCAGATGTGCAATGCCGGATACTCCGAAGCCGACGCCCGCAGGATCATGAACAACGTGATGAAGATCGAGACCTCGCTTGCCGAAAAGGCTTGGACACGCGAGGAAAGCCGCAATATCCCCGCGATGTACAATCCCCGCTCGTTTGCCGAACTGAAAGAAATGTATCCTGCGGTAAACTGGGACCGTTTCTTCATCGAAACCATGGGCATCGAATCGCCCGACACTGTGATCGTGACTGAAATAGAACCCCTGCGCCGTGGCGCGGAGCTGCTGGCCAAGTCATCCGACCGCGAGATCAAGGATTACTATCTCTGGAAATACGTAAGTCAGGCATCCCCCATGCTCAGTGACGACTTCATTGCATCCAACTTTGAATTCAGCAAGGTGATGCGCGGTGTCAAAGAACAGCGTCCCCGCTGGAAGCGCGCCCTTGCCGCTACCGAAGGTACTCTCGGCGAAGCCATCGGTCAGCTCTATGTCGAAAAATATTTCCCAGAATCCTCCAAGCAATACATGGTGGGACTGGTGGAGAACCTGCGCACGGCTCTTGGCCAACATATCGACAATCTCACATGGATGAGCGACTCTACCAAAGCCAATGCCCGCGAGAAACTGGCTGCATTCACAGTTAAGATCGGCTATCCCGACAAGTGGAAAGACTATTCATCCATGGAGATAGATCCGGCACTGTCGTATTATGAGAACATGCACAATGCCTCGATGTGGCACCAGCGTGAGATATATGCCAAATGGGGCAAGCCAGTCGACAAGACCGAATGGGGCATGACTCCTCAGACTGTCAATGCTTACTATAATCCCATGGCAAATGAGATTGTATTCCCCGCAGCCATACTTCAGGCTCCTTTCTTCGATCCTGAAGCATCTGATGCCGAGAACTACGGCGGCATAGGCGTGGTGATCGGTCATGAGATGACACACGGATTCGATGACCAGGGACGCAACTTCGACGCCGCCGGCAATATGACCAACTGGTGGACCGAAGAGGATGCGGCAGCTTTCAATGAACTGGCGCAGGGTCTGGTGAAGCAGTTCGATGAAGTGGAAGTGCTCCCCGGACTGCATGCCAACGGCCAGTACACTCTCGGAGAGAACATCGCCGATCAGGGTGGTCTGCGTGTGGCTATGACTGCATTCCTTGATTCTCAGAAGCAGAAAGGCGTGGATGTGGACTCCGAATCGGCGCTGATTGACGGATTCACTCCAGCTCAGGTGTTCTATATGAACTACGCCAATCTCTGGGCGCAGAATACTCGCGATGAGGAGATCAAGTCGCTCACCATGGGCGATGTGCACTCTCTCGGCGAAAACCGTGTGAATGTGACCCTTCGCAACATCGCACCTTTCTTTGAGGCGTTCGGTATCAAGGAAGGCGACAAGATGTGGCGTCCGGAATCGGAGCGTGTGGTCATCTGGTAAACCGTTGACGGCTCCCGGACGTTTGTACTGTTACTAACTAAAAGAAAAAAGTATTATTATGGAAAAAATTCAGCCAGGCAAGTTTGTTGAACTCGGCTACGACCTTTATGAAATCACCCCCGACGGCACCCAGAATCTGGTTCACCAGACCGACGATGCCGATCCTGAAAAACTGGTGTTCGGTGTGACACCCGGAGTGATCGTGCCGCTTGAAAAAGCTATCGAGGGTCTTGTGGCCGGCGATAAATTCGATATCACCGTCAAAGCTGCTGATGCTTTCGGCCCTGTCGATCCCGATCAGGTGGCCGAACTCGAGAAAGAGATTTTTGAAGTCGACGGAAAGTTCGATTCCGAAATGGTGAAACCCGGAGCTGTGGTGCCGATGATGACATCGACCGGATACCGCGTTATGGGCAAGGTTGAAGCCGTGACCGACACTCATGTGAAAATGGACTTTAACCATCCTCTTGCAGGCAAGGACGTGCGGTTCAACGGCCGTATCATCGCCGTGCGCGAGGCTACTCCCGAAGAACTTTCACCCGCCCAGGGATGTGGCTGCGGCTGCGGCAGCTGTGATGACGGCTGCGATTGCGGCGACGGCGGCCAGTGTGGCTGCGGCGACTCCGAGTGTGGCTGTGGTGGACATTGACAAGACCCTCCCCGCCGAATTTGTCCGGCGTGTGCTCGGACAGGCGGACATGATACCCGATCCGCAAGGATTGCTTGATGCTTTGGCGTCCGGCAATCCTTGCGTCGCTATACGCCATAACCGGGCCAAAGGCGCGGCTCCCGGTCCGGAAGCCGACACGGTGCCGTGGTGTCCGTCGGGAGAATATCTTGCCGAAAGGCCGCAGTTCACATTTGATCCGGCGTTTCATCAGGGCCGATATTATGTGCAGGATCCGTCGTCTATGTGCATATCGGCTGTGATTGAGTCACTTGGACTTGACTCTCCGGTGGCCTATCTGGATGCTTGTGCGGCTCCCGGCGGTAAGACTACCGCGGCTATCGGCGCTTTGCCTGAGGGCAGTTTTGTAGTGGCCAATGAATATGATCCGTCGCGTGCGGCTGTGTTGGTGGAAAATCTGACAAAATGGGGCGCTGCGGATGTGGCCGTGACTGTGGGCGACACCGCTCGTCTGGCCCGCTACGGATGCGATTCGTTTGATGTGGTGTCTGCCGACGTGCCGTGCTCGGGTGAGGGTATGATGCGTAAAGATCCGCGGGCTGTGGCCCAGTGGACTCCGGGACTGGTGAGACAGTGCGCGTCGCTTCAGCGCTCGATACTCGCAAATCTGTGGCCTATGTTGCGTCCCGGCGGCTATTTTATTTACAGCACATGTACTTTCTCGAGGGAGGAAAATGAGGATAATGTGGATTGGCTGTGCGAAGAGTATGGTGCCGAGCGTCTGCCATTGCCTTTCGGAGGAGAGTCCGGTGTGGTCTGCGGCCATTTTTATCCGCATCTGGTGCGTGGCGAAGGCCTGTTCATAGCTTTGCTGCGCAAGCCCGGAGAATTCCATCCTGATGCCGCTGTCAGCGAGAAAAAACTCCGCAAGGCCACATCTGTGGCACTTTACGGAGTTCAGGAGACGGAAGAGAAGGGCCGTGACCGGATTCCGACACATCGTTATGCTCTCAGCACCTCATATCCACGTGGAACATATCCCGAAGCGGAAGTTGACCGCGACACAGCCTTGCGTTATCTTCACCGCGATGCGCTGGTGTTGCCGGATGGCGTTCCCCGTGGCATAGTACTGCTCACTTATCAGGATCATCCGCTGGGGTTTGTGAAAAATCTTGGATCACGGGCCAATAATATGCTCCCTAAGTCGTTCAGGATACTGTCGATGCTCTGATCTGGCCGGCGCTGCAGTCAGTAAAACAAGATGATGCCGGTGGACAACGGGCGGAAGTCAGGTGACGGTGCCGCGAGAGGCCGCATGGGGCAGTAGCGTACATAGAGACCTATGTCGTCTGACAGTCCCAGCATGCCCACCACGTTGCACGTGAACAAGCGGTGATTTATATTGTCGGTGCCGAGCTTATGTTTGGCACCTTCGCTGTCGTGCCATGTCGACAGAAGTGATGCGTGTGGGGTGAGACACAGCTCTGCTCCGGCAGCTATCCATTGCCGCTGGCCGCATAGCTTGAACGGCATTTTCTGTTTGAACATAACGGGAATGGTGACACTGAACGTCTTCAGGCGTGATACGCCAGACGTTGTCTCCGTGTCGTGCCATGGGGCGAATGTTGCGTTGCCGGCTTCATCGGCCTGCCATTCCACATCGGGAAGCGAGGTCTTGTAGTTGCGCCAGTTGATACCCGCACCGACGGATACGGTGGACATGCGGCTTATCGAATAGCTTACTCCGAGAATCTCAAACCAGCCGATTTCCAGTGATTTGCCCATTTCGGCCGGAGTGCCCGGGGCGTTGACCCATCCGAAAGCCACTCCGCCGGTGCTTATATGCCAGCGGTTGAGCCTGTCATTGCAATCGGCATCACCGTCGAGCGGCACAGAAAATGTGGACGGGGCCGAATAGTGCTCTGTGCCGTCCCATGGCAGGCGTATGCGGTGTGTGAAGGTGCTGTCGGCGTGCGACCCGATGCCGTCGAGCGTTATTGTGGCTGCGTGGTTTGATTCGGCTATGATCACACGGTTCACCGTGGTGGCGTCTATCACGGTGTCGGCGGCAGTGGCCGCAGTTGCTGTGATTGCGGGAGAGATGGCCGTTATGGCTATAAGGAGTGTGTACAATCGTTTCATGTTGTTGGATATGATTGATTATGCGTTTAGAAATAGAGCATGCCGCCCACCGATATGGTTTTGTAATCTGGTCCGTAGCCGTCGATAAAGGGGTTGAACGGGGCGTAGCGCACGTAGACGGCCACTCCCGGAGTCCATCCGAGCATTCCGGTGAATTCTATCGTGGCTATTCGCTGGTGCAGGCCTTTGTACGTATTTGTCACTTTCTCGCCGGATATCAGCTCGGTCTTTACTGAAGCGGTAGTATAGGTGTTGAGATGCAGTTCCGCTCCTGCGCTTATCGAAAAGCCACGTGAGCCGATAGGCTGTTCGATGGTGAATGGCACGGTGATGTGGAATGTGGAGATCTGTCCGCCTGCTTTGACTGCGGCGGGATCGGCCGGGACGATTTCCAGACATTGCCTTTCGGAAACGCGCATTGTCAAACTTTTGTCCACGTTCATCACACGCCAGCCCAATCCGGCTCCGAGACGAAATGCCGTGCCGTTTTTGCGGGGGCGTATTTCAGCGGCCGCTATCTCGCGCACGCCGATTTCCCATCCGGTCACGATGCCTGATGCGGATTTGCCTGTGGGAATCGCGGCGCCGGCATAGATGCTGACTGGACACGTGAGTTTTCCGTAGGGGTTGTGGCTGTTGCCTGTGTTCTTATTTTTATCAATAAGATCGGCAAAGGGAAGCTGGAAGTGTAACGTGCGGGTTTCAGACATGTTTTCAGACTGTTCGTCATGTGTGATCCATCTGTAGGTAGACGGATCGGCCAGAGAGTCAGTCCATACAGACATGACTGTCGAATCCCCGCTTTGGGTTATCACTACGCGTGGCACATGTGTCAGGACCTTTTCGGCTGCGGCAGTGGTCATTGATGCCGCAGCGGCCAGAGTAAACAGAATTTTCAGGTTCATAAATTTCCGGATGTGAGTTTGGATAATACTTTCTCGCGTACTTCCGAAGGCGGAAGTTTGGATTCAAAATAGATCAGAGCGGCCTGTTCAGGGGAGCTGACGTAGTAGACGTAGCCGAATTTTCGGTTGTCTTTGGTCGGCCCGAAAGCGTAAAATCCGTAGACTATACGTCCGCCCGAACGGCGCACGTCGCGTTCCGCAGCCGCAGGGCTGTCGGCCGTCAGGGCTTTTTCAATCGCCGCGGTGTGGCCTGTGGCTTCTTTTTCCAATGTCATGCATTTTAGAAGCGATATGTCGTAGGCCGACAGCGTTGAGCCTTCGATCTCCACTGATGTCACCCCGCGGCTTTTGCTTATGGGATCACCGAAGACGGCAAGCACGTTTTCCCGGGCATAAACCGCTGTTGTCACACCGGAAATAAACATCATGCACATGCACAGCATGGATTTTAGGAGTGTATTCATTGCAGTGTGGAGTTATTGAGATTATTGAATATTTTAGATATGTCGCTGTCCAGGCGTTCCTTGGCCTGAGCAACGTCGGCAAATGCTTGCAGAGCGGTGGTCATGGCGAGCTGCTCGTCGTGGATTTCCTGGCCTGCTATGTAGACTACGGCAGTTCCCTCCGGTCTGTCAGCAGGCAGCATGAGATTCAGGCCTACGCCTGTGGCGATGCCAAGCATTGCTGCTGCCGACATTATCTTTAAAAAGGCCGTCGGTAGAATGCGCCTGCGGGGAGTGGCGTTCATCCGTGCCCATCCGATCACGGCGCGCGCTTCGTCGGCCATCGGGATATGGGCAGTCGACGGATCGGCCAAAAGCCTGCGCAACTCTTTTTCCTCTTCCAAGGTGGTTTCGGCTGCGAAATAGCGCTCTATCAGTTTGGTGATCTGTTGTTCGTTCATCGCTGTCTGCATTGTTGGTTATAGAGATCGCGCACGGTACGCCGCGCACGGCTTAATATCATTCTTACGTTAGCTTCCGACAGACCCAGATGCTCGGCTATGGCGTCAAACTCCCACTCGTCGCGGTCACGCAGAAGCAACACCGAACGCGCCTGCTCCGACAAGCGGCCGTTGATCAGCACCGTCACATCCTCATATATCTCTTCTGCTGTATCATTTGCGCTGTTTGCCGGCTCAATGTCGGCCACGCTCTCCAGAGGGTCCGCCCTGCGCACTTTCCGTCGTCGCAATGTGTCGATACATGTGCTTTTCACAGCTGTTGCCGCCGCTCGTTCCGTCATGTCATGGTCCAGAGTTTTGCCCCATAGTCGCAGAAAAGCGTCCTGCAACACATCGTCGGCATCGCTGTCTGAGCCGAGCCACCGCGCGGCAGTGCTGTGCAACCGTGGTCTTAGCCGCGTAAATATTGAGGTGAGTATGTCGCCTGTCTCTGTCATTACATCAAATATACGCACAGCCCCGTCCGTTTGCAACAAATTATAACAATAAAAATTTTTTATTTGCATATATCAGAAAAAGTATCTACCTTTGTGGGCGCTTTCGGGGTGTAGCACAGTTGGCAGCGCGCCACGTTCGGGACGTGGAGGTCGGAAGTTCGAGTCTTCTCACCCCGACTCAAGAATTGGAGATCAACATTAAAGTTGATTTCCAATTTTCTTTTTATCAAGCAATTACGGCGAGAACTTAGCAGCGGGTGAAACAAGCGAGATATGCTTGGTGTAATATGGACTGAAATATTCAATTCTCAGAGACCTTTGGCCTGGGAGTTTTGCAACACCGGCTTCGGTGTATCCGGGGATATGGTCTGAGGGAGCGGGAGGGGAGGAGGAGTGGAAGGAGGAACAGCAGAGTCAGCAGGGAGGCGGTGAGGCCTCCTATGGTGCCGAGGGCGAGGGGGAACCAGAATGGCTCGGGGGCGTCCGGCCCGACCATAAAGGGGATAAAGCCGAGAACCGTACTCGCAATTGTCAAAAGAATCGGGATAATCTTGGCATTGAAGGCCCGGATGTAGTTGTCGGTGCGTTCGTACTCGGTCAGCAGGTATATCGCTGCATTGACGGTTAAGCCGCTCATCAATACGAATGCGGCGAATCCACCTTGATCGAAGTTAGCCCCGGTGAGGTAAAATATGAGGAACACCCCGATAAAGCTGAGCGGAATCGTAGCAATGACAATCAGCGGTCTTGACAGTGAGTTGAATAATATTGCGGTTGTCCAGAATATTATCGCTATGACAAGCAGCAACAGCCAAAGGTTTTTGGAGGATGACGGTCCCCACCGATAGGCGGCATGCGGGTCTTCGATGGAGTAGCCCAGCGGGAGGTGGCCGCGGAACTCCTCGATGTCCTTATCCAGCATCCGCTGGCCTTGAAGTTGGGAGCCTATGTATTCATATTGCAGGCAAAGCACATATTGCTGATTCTCTTTGGCAATCGACCGCGAGGCATTGAGCTGACGCACGGTGGCGAATTGCGACAGTTTGAATGTCTTGCCCCGGACGGTGAATGGCAGATTCATCAATGCCCACACATCCAATTCTCCGTTTTGTCGCGAATCAAGCAGTATTCTCTGTGCTCCGTCCGGCGTCATGCCGCAGTATATGTCGCGGCCGAACGCCGGGGTCAGTGCCGAATATAAATCATATACGTTAAGGCTCTGTCGAGCCATGGCATCGCTGTCAATGTCAAGATAAAATTCGGTGTAATCATCCTTATACCAAGAAAACTCCGAATTTACAGTGACCTCTTTGATGCGGCGATGAGACAGAAGTTTTTGCCGGAACTGTTCGGCCAAGGCTTCCAGTTCGTCATAATTGTATCCCATTATTCTGACCTGATAGCTGCCGGCATTTTCCGCCACTGAATTGTCAAATCCACGATCTTCAAGGCCAAATACGGCCCAACTGCCTCCGCCCAAAGTCAGGGCTTCACTGATTGTCAGCGCTTTAAGTTGATACGGGAACCCACTCCTCGCAGCTTCGGCTGTGAATGATACCGCGATATTTGCCTGACGTGCGGAGTATATGTCGGTGCGGAACTGTGTGATTTCCGCGAACCCGCTGAGGAACTGCTCCATTTTCCTGACAAGAGCGTCCATCTGCTCCAACGTCGCGCCGTTGGGGAGCGACGCGCTGATCTGCAACACGGGCTCATGTTCGTTACGGCTGAAATAACTCCCTGCGTAAACTTCCTCGACAAACAGGCGCAAGGTGCCCCCTAATATTCGGTTAACCCAGGGGCGTATATCTTTGTTATATGTGTCGGAGCATTTATATTCCGGTATCATGAAAACCGGGATGCCAAAGCTGAGAACGGCAAGCATGAGAATCACCCATCGCCAACGGCGACCGAATCGTATGTAGGCGGCATAGCAACGGTTGAATTTAGCCAAAAGCCGCGTCCGGCGATAACGTCGGGGCTTGCCCAACGATGCAGGTCCGAATCTTTCAATCAAAGCCGGAACCAGCCAAAGCGCGGCGGCCAGTGACACCGTTAGGTTTATGATGACCACGGCCACGAAATCCTGAAGATTGAGCCGCAGCTCGTCGTCAAGGAAGAAAACAATCGATAGAGCGCCAATGGTGGTGAGCGTGGCTGCTAAAACTGCGGTGAAGACTCTGCAGTCATGTCGCCGCCGGTAATGGTCGCCCATCACTATTATATTGTCTATAATCAGATTGAGCGAGATTGTGATTCCGGCAAGTGAATAGAGCTGTATCTCGATATCGGCAAGCCAATAGAAAATCACGGAGACAAAAAGCGACAGGGTCAGTGAGATGATGATTACGAGCATATATCGCGCATTCAATGTGGCCAAAGCGATGAAAATCAGCAAGATTAACAACGTGAGGCCGCTGCGCAGGTATATCTTGTCAAGTTCGGCGGCTATGTTTTCGGTGGCGTCGCTTTTCAGAGTCAACGCGTAATTCGGCGGCAACGACATGTCCGCGAGGGCCGCTTTGATTTTAGCTGCCAGTTCAAGCTGATTAGCGTCTTCGTCGGCATAGATGTTGCAATATATCGAGTTCAGACCATTGATGCGGTAATGGCCTGTGGGACGGGACGGGACATAACCGGCCGTAACAAGCCGGTCCAGGCGCACGGCCACGCTGTCGGCACCGGTTAGATATATTCCCTTGATGTCAAACTCCCGGCTGTCGCCATTGGTGCTGCGCACGGCTATCCATGTGCCGCTGTCGGTCAGCGTCATACCGTAAAATTGCGAGGCGTTGTGTTCGGCCACTGCAGTTGCGATGTCAGTGGAAGTCAAGCCGAGAGCGCGAAGCTGATTGCTGTCATAGGTCAAACGCCACTCCATCGGGGACGCGCCGCTGAGGGCTATGCGGTTCACCCCCTGAATCCGTCCGATAACTGGGCGAATATTCTCTTCGGCATACTGCATTATCGCAGCGGGGGCTCCCGGAGCATTGATGGTGTAAGACAATATCGGACGAGCTGACTGACGTGAGCTCCGCGCTGTCGAGATTGATGGATACGACACCCCATCGGGCAGTTCCGGCCATGCCTGACGAATGAGTGTGGACGCTTCGAAACGGGCCTGTTGCATGTCGGTGTGACTGTCAAAGCCGATGGTTATGGAGCCGCCGCCGCTTGTTGACGTCGATTTGATTTCCCTGACTCCGCCGATGCGTGCCAACATACTCTCTAACTTGCCGGTCACTTCCGCTTCCACAACGCGCGCGGCGGCATCGGGCATTGAGAACGACACCGTGAGGCTCGGCAGCGTCCGCGACGGCATGAGTTTGACCGCGAGACGCGGAATCAGCGCGCATCCCAATATGGCCAGAGCCACAAAAACAACGATGATGGAGAAGGCGCGCGTTTTCATTAGTCTATATGCAACATACGGTTGCGGTCAAAATCAAAGAGCGTGAGTTTGCGCAGGCGATAGTAACTGAGCCAGTAGTTCTGAAGCGAGCGTATATAATTTGTGTTGGCGTTCTGGCGGCGGCTCTGCGAGAGAGTCAGCGAATTGAGGTCGGCCTTGCCTATCATAAACCGCTGTTTGGTGCGCTCATAGGCTATGTCGGCAAGGTCAAGTGCCTCCAAGGCCGAAGCTACGAGCCGCTGCTGTATGTTGAAGTCGCTCACGGTCATCACCACATCCTCCTCAATGGTCAGTTCCTGCTGATGCGCCGCTATCTCCACCACATTCAGATTATTGCGGGCCATATTCACTTTGCCCTTACGAACTCCCCAGTCAATCAGCGGAATTGAGACTGTCAATGCCACAAGATCCTGACGGCGCAGCTGGCCATAGGCTCCGATAAACGTCGGCGCCACCTGATTGAATCCGATTGATGCGTTGACATTGACTGATAAGCGCGACTCAACGGCTGTGCGGTTCAACGTCTGCTTTGCCTCAAGAATGTTCTGACGATGCTGCATGAGGTCAGGGTTATTGGTCCGGGCCTGATTCAGGGCGACGTCCACGGATATGTTTTTGGCCGAGGGGGCAGACGGCAGGGTAACCAATATTTCGGCATTCTGATCCAGCCCCAAAAAAGACGCAAGACTGAACCTGGCACGTTTGAGCGACATCCGGGCGTTTTCAAGCGTATTGCGTGCGTTTACTCTGTCAAGTTTAAGCGTCAGCAGGTCGGCCTCGGATATGGCCTGAATCTTAAACCGACGCTCTCCGGCCAAATAGAGAGTGTCGGCCGATGCCAGATTGCTGACCGCAAGACGGTATTCCTCCTGAGCCAGAGCGAGGTCAAAATAATATGTGACTGCCGATTCGGCCACTTCCTCCATGTTCTGAATAAGTTCCTTCCGGGCTTTCTCAAACTTCAAGGGTTCGATTTTGCGATCCCAGCGGAATGCGTTATACCCTATAAGCGACTGTCGGTAACCCAAACGCACGGGAATTGAGGAGAACTGATTGCCGGTATAATCGCCGAAGTTGCGCATATACTCCAATCCGCTCTCAAGATAGAATGTGCCGCCAAGAGGGTCGAAATTCTGTGTGATGTTCACAGAACCTGCGGCGCTGAACATCTGCTGGGAGCGATACACATCTATATTCTCCTGCGAGTCATATCGCTGACGTATGTAGCGGTTATATGAGGCCGGAGTGAGATCAAGCGACAATGATGGAAGTCTTGCGGCCCTGAATGACTGATATTGCCAATAGCTCGACAGATACATATTCTTGACACGCAACGCCTGGAGCGATGAATCGTTGGCGATTTCAATGGTACGCTGCAGGGTCAGGTTGACCGTCTGCGAAAAAAACGTTGCGGGCAGTATTATGAGCAGACTAAGCAGGAATCTTTTCATCTGATTTTCGATAGATTATCCAATAAAAAATCGGCATAATGAAGATGCTGACAAAGGTGCCTATCACCATCGAGCCAATCATGGCGATGGCTAGCGGCCGTTGCAGTTCCGAACCCATGTCGTCGGTGAAGAGTAGCGGCACCATGGCGGCGATGGTGGTCAGCGAGGTCATGATTATGGGGCGCAACCTACGGATTCCGGCTGTGTGAATGGCCTCTATGAGCGGCATGCCCCGGGCGCGCAGTTCGTTGATGGCGTCAAGTTTCAGTATAGAGTCGTTGACCACTATGCCGCAGGTGACAATAATGCCGATTGCCGACATCAGATTGAGAGTGTGGCCGCAGAGCCACAGGGTGATGAGCGCAAAGGCCGTGTCAATCGGGATTTCAAGCAGCACAATCAGCGGCTGAACGAAGCTGCCGAATTGCGCACTTAGGATAAAATACATCATTAGCAACGAAACCGCAAGGATAACAATAAGTTCACGCATCATTCTGCGGTTGGAGAATATGCTGCCGGCGAACGAAACCTCCCAATCTGGCGACTCTTCAACCGTTTCCTTTATCTGAGTTATAGTATTCTCAGGGTCGGACACCTCATCAAAAGCCACTGGCACATACTCGCCGTCAGTGCCGGCCATGATGTTTTTGAGGTCCTGCTCATGCCGTATGGTGATTAGGGCCGAAAGCGGGATGTTGCCCACAAATGTTTCGGCCAGCACTTGTTCCACGGTACGTTCCTCGTAGCTGATAGTGATGGGCAGATACTGCTGATAGCTGCGGAGAGTGCCGGCGGAGTTGGCCTTGAATGCGGTGCGCAGCGTTCGAGCCACGTCGGCATAGCTGACTTTGTAGAGCAGCAGTTTCTCTCTGTCAATCACGAGATTGATGCGATTGTGTAGCGGAGTAATGTCGTCGGTCAGGCGCGACTCCAAAGCCATCAGTTCTCCGAGGTCTTGATTGCCCTGCGTATGCAGTCGCGCTTCAAGCGCCGACTCGGACGTGGTGAATATTTTTTCAAATATGTTTTCGGCAGGCAGATATTCGGCCGTGGCTTTCGGGAATTGCTCCTTTAGAGTGGCAGATAGTTGTTCACTCAATTCTGCAAGCTGCGCGGGCGATTTGGCCTTGACATAAATTTCGGTCTCGGATGAGGAGAGAGTGGCACCGGCGTCAAGCATATAGTCCTGTTCGCCTACGGATGCGGAATGTTCGACAAGGTTGGCGGTGTCGAGTGCTGAGGTCAGCAAGTCGGTGCGGCGCATGTTCTCGTCAATGTCGATGTTTTCGTTCCATTCGATTCGCGCCAGCATATCGTCGCGGTCAATCTGCGGCATACGTTCTACCGGCAACACCTTGAACAGCAGAACGCACGACGGAATAGTGAGAGCAGTGAGCGCCATGCACAGGACTTTGTGTCGGAAACAGAAGTCAAAGATATGCGTGTAGGCTTTTGACAGGCCTGATGCTCCGGCCCGCTTGGAGGGGTGATGATGGCGGTAGACAATGCGGTAGAGCACGGGGAGCAACATGATGCCCACAATATAGCTGGAGACGAGACCTGCGGTGATGGCAAACGCCTGGTCATGGAATATGGCGCCGGCGATTCCGCTCATAAACACCAACGGCACGAATACGGCTACCGTGGTGAGCGACGATGAGAGCATCGGCGTTATCATCTCTGATGTACCGGCGTCGCACGCATCTATCAGTCCGTCGCCGCGCTGACGGTATTGTGTGATATTTTCGGTGACGATTACCGAGTTGTCAATCATCATGCCAACCGCGAGAATCAGTCCCGACAGCGAGATGATGTTGATTGACACCCCGAAAAGGAAGAACAGCAGAAACGTGACGATGACAGACGCGACAATGCTCACTCCGATGACCACGGAGGAGCGCACATCGCCCATGAACAGAGCCGAGAGGATGAACACCAACAGAAATCCGAGTATCAGGTTCTGCACGAGATTGGATATGGAGTAGTCGAGCAACTCTGTTTGGTTGCGGCTTTGAGAGAACTCGACCTGCGGATATAGCGACTCAAAGTGTGCCGTTGTCTCGGCCAAAGCGTCCTTGAGTTTGTCCATGTTCTCCTCGCTCTGCTTGATAATGGCGAGAGTCACGGCCCGCTTGCCGTTGAAAAGCGAATAGCCTCGCGGATTGTCGGCCACGATGTCAACCTTGCAGAAGTCGCCGAGCTGCATCAAGCGGTCGCCCTTGCGCAGATATATGCTGCGCACATCCTCGGGAGTGCGCAGCCGATTGGCTATGTTGATGTTGTATTCATAGTAGCCATCGCGCACGGTCATACTGCCCGGCTCGGCGTTGTTGGCGCTCAAGGCCGCCTCTATGTCGCTGACGATGATGCCGGTCGAGGCCATGGCGTCGCGATCGGGAATGATGCGCAGCTGTTGCTTCGGCACGCCCGTTATATCGGCTATGGCAACTTCTGGCATCTGCTCGATGCGGCGGCGCACCACGTTTTCGGCTAGATTGGCGAGCTCAAGGAAGTCGCCGCTGTCGGCATCGCGCAATGTCATGTTCAGGTAGAGCACCGGGATGTCGGTGGCCGATGCCTTGACAGCCCGCGGGCGGCGAATGTCGCGCGGCAACGAGTTCATGGCAGCATCAATCCTTTCGTTCACCTCTATGAAGGCGAGGTCAGTGTTCACGCCATAGTCGAAGTGCAGGCGGATGGTGGCGATGCCGTCGCGGGTCTCGCTCTTTATCTCGTCAAGTCCGCCGACCTGAAGCAAATGGCGGCGCAGCGGGGTGGTGACGGTGTTTTCCAACTCGCGTGCACCAAGACCTTCGCCTGTAATCTGCACAGTTACATGCGGAATGTCAATGTCGGGCAGCAGCGACACCGGCAGCGCGAAGTACGTCACCACTCCGATAATCACGGCGGCTAAGAACGTCATGACAACCGAAATGGGTCTGTTGAGTAAAAACCTGACCATCAGTTGTCGATTACTTGCACGGGCGATTCGTGTGCGAGGTTGATATTGCCTGTGATGATGACTTCCTGTCCCGGCTTCAGGCCTTCGGTGATGATGTATTCATCCATGTTTTCCAGCGAGGTGGTCACGTAGTTCCAGACGGCATGTCCATTCTCGTGGGTGAACACAACCTTGCGGCCGCCGCTGCGGAGCACCACGGCACTTTTGGGTATAACCAGCGTCTCTTCGATTTGTCGTTTCACTATGACGCGCACGTTCATGCCGTCATATAATCCAACGCCGCCGCTGACCGTGGCACACACCTTGACCATGCCGTCATTGTCGACTATCGGGTTTATGGATTTTATCCGTCCGGAATGTGTCCTGTCAGAGGAATATGGCATCACCTCAACCGCATCGCCGACCTTGATCAACGGCAGCTCACTTTCAAGAATCGGGAACACAACCTCCATGCCGGCCGACGAAATCACCCGACACAAGGGCTGCGCCCCGTCCGGCTGATTGCCCTCCTTCTGAAACAGATTGGCCACCGTGCCGTCAAACGGCGCCCGAAGCGTCGCCTCCGCCAAAGCCCGCTCCGCCTCGCGCAACTGCACCTCGGACTGGGCGACTCCGCTGCGCAGACGCGCCAGCCGCATCACCTCGTCGGGAATCTCCGTAGGCTTCTCCGGGTCATAGCCCTGACCTATCAGTGCGTCAGCCAAATCAAGCCGCGTTCGCTCCAGGGCGTTGTGCGCCGTGCCGACGGCGTTTTCCAGCCTAAAGCGGTTGAGCGTCGCAAGAATCTGCCCCTTCGCCACACGCTGACCGTTCATGACCATAATGCTGTCAATAACCTCCCCGCCCGATGCAAAACGCAGGTCCACGTATTGCCCCGCGCCTATCTTGCCGTTGCTCGCCACGTCATAGGAAAACTCCGTCGGCTTGAGCACCATGGTGGTGACCGCCTCCGGGGATGAAGTCCGCTCCTCTATTTGACGTTGAGGCGTCGTGGAGCTTCCATCCTTGTCCCCTGTACAGGAGCCGAGCAGCAGTGCCAGGCAGACAATGCCGCCCCATATCATATTCACCTTGCGCATGGTTATCTCTCTTTGACTTTCGCCATCATCTCGCGTTACCGCCCAATTCATTAAACGCATAAAGTTCCAGTCTTAAAGGTTCCTCTATATTCTCAAATCGAACATAAACATAGCGGTTGAGACTCCTCCCCTCTTCTGCCATATCAATCGATGGTGTGAAGTGAATTAATATTTCCGATTCTCCTTTGGTGCGGATAATAGGATATTTCATAAATGGAGTGACACACGGACATGATGACTCAATAGAAATCACTTTCAACATGCTGTCACATACATTTTTAATCATTACGTGAGCGGTAATCTCTTCCAAATCGTCAATAACACCCAGTGGAATTCTAGCCTTGGATGCGAGTGCAGGATATGGTTCACCGACGTGGTCTATGTTGCTTTGCATAAGCGAGGCATAAAGATTCCCGATTTCTTCGAAAAGAATAGGATTGCCTAATGCAAGCACCTTGTTAGATTCATCAAGGAGGAATGTTTTGAATTCGGCGATATTAGGGAGGTCGTTTTGTTTGCTGATTGTTCTATATGTATCCAAAACAATGGGCCGACGAAAATGGTTATCCCTAACTGTGGCAAGTATGTCGGGTGTAACTTCCCCGTCAAGTACGTATATAAGTTCGAGTTCTTCAGGTTCTTTCAATCCGGCTTGCAGTCTTGACAACAATTCTTCCCATTCTCTCAATTGCATCTTGCATGACGAACAACCGGCGGCATCAACTACTGTCAGGAGTTTGTAACTGCATTCAGGTGTGGCAATTCTAAGACTGGATTTCTCAATCAACACGTCGACTGAGTCAGGCAGGTTGATGACCGTGCCCACATAACGGGCCACCACATCCTTTACATTTTCCTCAAACTTGTTTCGTGGCCGAAACGCCCAATATAGAATCGGACAAAGTAGCGCGATGCAGATTATGGCTAACATGTATTTTTTCATGGCAATGGAGCTATCAAATCGGGATACAAAAACAGTTGCTTATTGTTTTAAGTTACAAATCTATAAAATTTATATGGGCGGCAATTGTCAATCTTGATTATCTGACGATTCGGCAATAATGGGTCCGACAGTCTCCCAATAACTTTCACTCGCGAAAAGTCTTTTGTGTCGGAGGCTTCTATTTTGCATCCTTTTAATTGATTGATTGTTTCCAGTGTCGCTTCTTTCACGGGATATTTACGCCGCACAACGATTCGCTCTTTCTTTCCAGAGTTATGCCCGACGGCAAACTCAGCCGGATGACACACCAAAGAATCCCCTTCTACATCAAAATAAATCGGTTGCCCTTTGGGTTTAAAGCTACCATTATCGGAAATTCCCGGGAAATACAATGTTGAGGGAAGTGCATTGTTGAAAGTTGCTGTGGTGTGAGTTGAATCCACGAGTCCCCACGTGACGGGCGCAAATCCATTCTGGTCGCGGTTGAAACATGCCAAATATACGAGATTATGTGATTTATCCGTATCAATGTAGATCTTAGTACGATACGAACGTCGCGTTACGTCTTTGATGCAGGGCGATGTAAACGGATAAACCGGCTTTTCGCAACTCTGCTTCAAATAATAGGGCGTAGCGAGTTGGCGGGCGTAAGTGAGTCGGCACAAATTCTGCATTTCAACGAAATTCCATCCAGCGCTGTCGGGAACCGAGGTGGTGTCTTCGGCGTTAAACCTGTAGAAGGTATTCTCTTTCGGATTATAGATAGCGCAGTGCACATGATGAGCTATCAATTGGCGGTAACACCAGTTGCGTTCAGCAATGCAAGGTATGCCGATGGACCTGAGATTTTGAATGCAATGGTGGGCTTTGTCGGCACAATCGGAAAATATTGTATCTGATAAATCATCAAGCCCGCTACGATATGTCTGCCCACTGTGCTTTTTGCTCTGACGCAGTGCGCTCACAATCTCATTATATTTCTTAATCATTTCGGTCTCTGACATCAAATCAGAACTTAATCCTTGGGCAGCCATCCACTCCCCGCGCTCCTTGGCGGTCAGATTGGGGCCGATGCCCGGACATGCATTGTAAGGCAGCAAATACTTTTTGAAATCCTCAAAATTGAGATCTTTGGAATAAGGCGATGTCTGCCATACGTTATATATATAGTCGATATGCTCTCGCAAAAAATCATATGTAATGCTCTCGATGTCAGCCGTTGTGACCTCCCCTTTTAATGTATAGTGCCATCGGATGTTTTCCGCAAAGTAGCGCACCATCTCGACTTTGAGCGGATTGACGTCTTCATGTTCGTAGTGATACACCAGTAGCTCAAGCGCAGCCTCGCCTTGTTGTGCTTTTTCGCTGCAACTCCATAGGCTCATTGAGATGGCAAACACTATCAGATATGTGATTCTTTTAATCATCGCAATAACTGTCAAGGTAATGAATGTAACTTGCTGCTTCAAGTTTCATATCCTCAATTGCCTGACTTTGCACTTTCGGTGGTTGTTCGAGCAGATATGCCGCCTCCTTGAGAGCAAGTGAGTCTCGGTTTGTTTCGCGATAGAGGTTCATCAGCAGATAATGGGGATAGTGGCGCGACCATATACTTTCAGCTCGGGGAAAAAACTGATTGCCAAAGCCACTACAAGTGCTATAATTGCGGTCCGACTCAGCGATAAAGGAATTAGTATGGCATTCCCGACGCATATTAACAATGCAATGTCTCGAATTATCTTGTTCCGCTTGCCTCGATACATTCTGATAGTCAGAGGAACTGTGCAGGCGAGGAAACATGCGCTTGGCCCTGAATTGATGAAACTGCCACCCAAATACAAACCTTTGTTGGCTACCAGTTCTAATATTCCGAATCCAATCTCTATCAGAGCTAAAAATGGAACGAGAAGCAGCCAGATATATATTATTTGTGTTCTGCTTCTCATATTATTGTCCGAATAGATTATTTACATCTTATTTTAGTTTATAGAAGAATATCACCGGGTTGGAATCCTCAGTCAGGCCCTGCGTTGCCCAAAAATCGCTTCCGTTTCTATCATCAGTGTCCAACAGTGATCCTGCACTACGAACTTCAGTCAAGCAATCTTCATAGAAACCGACCCTGCCGCCCCATATGTAAGGAAATTCAGAGGATTCGGTTACGCCTAACCGTATTTGGGCGATTTGAGCTCCTGTTCGTGCATCGTACTTGACTAAATTGGCCCCATACCCGCCACTGGATAGCTCAAACAGTCCAAATGATTGAAAAGCAATCGAGTCCTTGATGCAATAATGCCCCAATTGACGTACCAACTGTTGATTCTTTGTAATATCAACCATTTTGTTGATGTCCACTGTTTCCAATGTGAGTTCCGGCAGTTGTTTCGGGGTATTGAACGTATAATTCGCAATCGGGTCAAGTTCAAATTCGCCGAGCTCAAATGTGGTCAGGATAAAGGGTGCGTTAACCACGAGATTATCACCTCTTTTCCCGGCAAAAGGAGTGTAGTCCCACATAATGACTGTGTGAACCTGGCTATAGTGTCCGGCACGAGATTTTACCTCGCCGTTGCCGTCGGCCCAGGCGAAAGCGTACTTCGTGCTGTTGTAACAACCGGATGCAAGTACGATTTCATCCTCATTGACCATAAAGAAATCAATATATGACGAGTCGAGTTTAATCTTCCTCACGAAGTCTCCGCCGGTCTTGTAAACCGAAATCGCCCTAACGTCACAATCTAAAATGTAAATCAAGCCGTTACACAACCGGAACGCATCCAGATGTACATATTCCTCAGGACCTTGCCCCTGACGATTGAATACGCTTTTGAACTTTCCTTTGCGGTCAAAAGTCAATATCTCGCAACCGCTTTGGATAACGATAAGACTGTCGTTGAACTCATAGCGCCTCACGCTATGAATCAGACAAGAATCATTAGTCTCCAAGGCCACATAATCCCACCCGCTGAAAAAATCTGAAGTCAAGGCGCTGGTCTCAACGTCCACCTTGACATCAATGACAGCAGTCTCAAGCTCCTGAGCATCGTTCTTGCACGAAGTAAGAAAGGCTCCACAGGCTAACGAAAGCATAAGCCCCAAAACCCAACAAATCTTGCCGTTAATCATCTTTCCGATAATTAATTCCTGATAATCTTATAAAGTTCAGCACATTCAATCGGCGTGCAAGCATCCTCGCCATTTGCCGAACAAATCACTACCCCATCAATCCAGACAGTAGCGTCAGCTTTCGGTGAAGTGATGCCTATTCCAAAAATATCGACCTTAGCTCCGGCTGTCATTTTAATAGAACATTCCGACTGAGTGCGCTTGTACGAGCAATCAAGACTACGGGAGGATCCGAATGCTTCGATGTTTGACAATGTCACATCGTCGGTATAGACTTTGGCGTAAACCTGATTGCAGACACCTACTCCAAACGAAGCACATACCAATACAGCTAATGATGCGATGAACAACTTAATTTTTCGATTCATAATAAATAGGCCTATTTATTTAAAATTTATGTTGTTTCGATTCTCAACCGCAAAGTTCGCATAAAAAATCGTTCTATGCAAATTTTATTGTAAACGCGAGTTCGGGATAAGGAATGCTATAAAAAAGTTGAACCGACAGCTTGAAAAAGTTGTTGGTTCTTTTGGTAATTTCGCTGATATTTAGCAATTTAGAGGTGCTAAACAATAAATACTGTATCATGATTACCGAGAGTAAAGTTACTGAAATTTTTTGTATTGCGGACGATTTCTGCAAGGAATTTGAGCTCGAGATGGCAAAAAACACACTTCCGAGCTCCGCTGATGCCCCGAAAAGGCGCAGAGAACGCATGATGTCGGATGCCGAGGTCATCACAATCCTGATCTGCTTCCACTTCAATTCATACCGAAACTTCAGGCACTATTATCTGGGATGTGTGCGTATTCATTGGACGCATTTGTTTCCACAGACATTCTCCTACAACCGCTTCGTTGAGGTCATGCCCCGGTCATTTGTGGCTCTAACCATGTTCCTGAGAATCCATCTAATACCTGGGGATATGAAGTGTTAGAGCGCATTACTGCTTCTTCGAAGGAAGAGCTGACAAATAAGTTGATAGAGCGTGAATCATATTATATTGCCAAGTATGATTCTTATCACAATGGTCTTAATGGCAATCTTGGGGGAACTGGCAATAAGGGAGTGGTTTTCGATGATGCTCGACGCAAACAGAATGGAGATAATCGTCAAGGCAAACCTCATAAATCTGAGACGATAGAACTTCTCAAGAAGATAAGCGCAGGCCGTAAGAAGTCAGCCGAAGAGATAGCCAAAATCTCGAAGGGAAATACTGGCAAGAAAAGATCTCGTGAAGCTCAAAGTCGAAGGATGAGAGGTTCGGAACCAAAAGCTGCAACGGCAGGAGCAAAAGCATGGCGGGAGAAGAATGGGGGAGGCTTTTGGAGGGGGAAGATACTCTCATCGGAAACTATCGCCAAGAGGAATGTAACCCGACGCAAGACAAGTCAACGTATCAAAGTTACCGCTTCTGACGGTTCTGTGACTTATCATCAATGTCAAAGGGATGCGGCCAAAGCAACCAACCTCAAAGATGGTAGCCTGAAGTATGCACTCGATCATAACAATGGTCTCCACGCAAAATCCGGCTTTCGCTTTGAGAAGATCTCCGACACTGATTTCAATCAAGCCAACAAAAACTTTAATTCATTTATGTGGAACAATTGTGTAGAATCCATGTATCAGCTTGATTATATGAGCTAGAAGTCATCTTGACTTATTTTAAACATACAAAATACAATAAGGAGTGTTAAGTGTAATGAGAAAAAACACACCTAAACACTCCTTGAATTGATAGAACTCATAGATAAAGACACCATAAGAGTGGAAATCCTGCCGTATCTGACAACCGCCAAACGAGGTTACCCATGCAAGGGAGACCTTTGCGAGGTCATCCAGTGTATATTGTACAAGCTCAAGACAGGCTGCCAATGGCACATGATTCCCACTATGGCGATCTTCACCGACGTAGTCCTCCATTATAAAACAATCTTCGGGAAGTTTCGGCAGTGGAGCAAGGACGGTTCGTGGCAAAAAAGTTGGGAATCGTTGCTTGGACGCAATCGCGACATAATAGACCTCTCCAGTGCCGACCTTGACGGCAGCCATACCGTGGCACGGCGCAGAGGAGAGGAAGTCGGTGGAGCAGCGCATAAAGCGGCGCTGACAACCAATGCCATATTTATTACTGACCGTCAGGGTATTCCGATGGCTATGTCTGAGCCAAAATCCGGCAAGCGCCATGATGTTCATGAGATTGGAACGTCGCTTGACCAGATTTTTAGCATGATGGATAACGCAGGAATTTCCATTGACGGCCTTTTCCTCAATGCCGATGCCGGATTTGACTGTTACGATTTCAGAAGAAAATGTGACAGTGCCGGAATCATTGCTAATGTAGATTTCAACAATCATACCAAAAACGATGAGAAATATCTTGTGGACAGAGAACTCCTGTCTCTCAGATATAGCATTGAGAGGACAAATGCCTGGATGGTCTCTTTCCGATCCGTACTCAATCGTTTCGACAAAACGGTTTCCAGCTGGAAAGGGTGGAATCTCCTGGCATTCCATGTGATATTTCTTAAACACATTAACAGACTCAAAAAGTCAAGATGACTTCAGTCTCTCTTTTTTTACTTTAATCCCGATTTTGTTGATATATTCTACTGCTTTCTCAGCCACAAATCTTTGTGATGCAATAAACCACTTCAGCAGTTCAAGAGGGTTTAAAGCTTTGAGTTCTTTCTCCCTCTTATCACGGATTAAGCCGTGGGCGTAATCCGACACTTCTTTGAGACTATTAAACTTTCCGTCCATACCTTTGTATTATTCAGTCATCCCACTTGGTTATGTTCTGTTCGAGAACTTTGAAGAGGAGGCTGAGCATTCGGCGGGCTCGTTCGTCCGGATATATGTCGGCAGTGGCACCATCTATCAGGCGGCAGCATAGCTGCATACGGTCGGCATCGTGTTCGCGCCCAGCGTGGTCGGCAAAGCCGCGCATGAAGCCCATGTCATATTCAAGCTTGCGCTTCAGTACGTAAAGTATGCCACGCCAGTCGCCGGGAGAGCTATGCGCAAATGTCTCCTCCCAGAATTGCCGCTCCTTGCGATCGATGCTCTCACGCTTTTTAGACGCAAGAGGACCCGGGTTCATTGATTCCATAAGATATTGGCCAAGAACCTGACAATCATTGAGGTATTCACGAAATGTTTTCATTTTCTTGTGCTTTTAAGCGTTTGTATTCTTCTACTAATGCTATGACCCATTTGCAAATCAGATGCAAAGAGTATAGAAGGCCAGTTGCGAGTGCAAAAACCGTAGCATGCCGTAGCAGGCAATAGTTGGCTATGCAGTAGCCCAGACTCGAGCCTGCACCAAAGTAGATCACGGATTTGTTTAATGTGTGCTGTAGTTCGTCAAAAGTCATAGTTGTGATTAAATTGGGGGGATGGCGCAAAATTAGTATTTACTACTGCCATTATTTGTCAGTGAAGTTTATTAACTTTGCATTCAATAAATTCTGTACATGAAAATACTACACATATCAGATACTCACGGATGCCATCACAGACTTAAAAATTTGCCTACGGCCGATGTCTTGGTTCATTCAGGTGATTTTACTATGACCGGTAGTGAAAAAGAAGCGCTTGATTTTCTTGAGTGGTTTTGCGATTTGTCATATCGCCACAAGATTTTTATCTGCGGCAATCATGACGAATGTATGTATGGTGCAGATATAGATGGTCTTGATGCCAATGTTCATTATCTGTGTAATTCGGGTATCGAGATTGACGGCGTTAAATTCTATGGCGTGCCGATGTTTATGGGCGACTGTGCCACATCTCGTCAGAGCTGCAACTATGACAACATACCAGCCGACACTGATGTGCTGATTACGCACTCTCCTGCCTATGGCATCCTAGACCTCGACGATGGCATCAGTGGTGAATTTATCAATTATGGATCCGAGGAACTGCTCAACAAGTTATCTGCATTAAATATCCGTGCGCATCTTTTCGGCCATATTCACCGACAGCATAGAATATTGAATCATGATGGTGCCATTTATTCAAATGGAGCCATCATGAACGAAGACTATACACAATTAAATATCCAGAATCTTATAGATATATAACATGGCAGCAGAGCTTATTAACCGATATTTTTGGCTGATGGATGTCATCTATCGGTCTGGAGGAATTTCCCGTGAAGACATAAACCGTAAATGGTCATATTCGTGCTTGAACGAACGTGGGGAGGATGAGCTCCCTGAGCGTACGTTTCACAGATATCGAAAAGCCGTAGAGAGGCTGTTTGATGTCAATATAATCTGTGTTGCCGGAAAATATAAGATAGAGAACGTCAAGATGATGACATCAGAGAAACAATGGTTGCTTGATTCTTTTGCTATCAATAACATATCATTATCACATCGTAAAATGCGGAGCCGTATAAGCGTAGAGGATGTGCCATCAAGTCGCCAGTTCTTGATTCCCATCATTAATGCGATGGAAGACGGCAGGAAAATAGAGATTACATATCAAAGTTTTTATGCTCCTGCCGCAACTACTTTCATTGTGGAGCCATGGGGGCTTAAGCTGCATCATCAGCGGTGGTATATGGTAGGGTATTCACCGGCTATTGACAAGACTCTTGTGTATGGGCTCGACCGAATAAAAGAGTTTTCGCTGACTGATGAACAATTTGAAGTTCCGGAAGATTTCGACTGTGACAAATGGTTTGGAGATATGTTCGGGGTGAATTCTTATGCTCCCGAATTTAATCACGAACCGCAGGATATAGAGATACATGTTGGTTGCGGACAAATTGACTATATATTGAGCAAACCGTTGCACAGAAGCCAGCGGCTGGTCAGTGAAGACTCTAAGGGCTATATCCTTTCAATGCATCTTGTGCCGTCGTACGATTTCATTATGGAGCTGATGAAATACGGGTCAGATATAGAGGTTGTCAAACCGATTGGACTGCGCAAAATATTCATTCGAAACATTGAGGAAATGAATAAAAAATATGGAATGCTGTCAGAAACTGGCAGTCATTGTGGCTAATTTTGTGTTATAAAACATAGCAAGCACCTGCGCATAATCCCTTGCAGTTCAAAAAATAATTTGTAAATTCGCTTTCATAAACCAATAATGTGAATATACGAAACATATAGATTAGAACTACATACGATATTGCACTTCTTGCAATGACAACCATCCGATTCGGTAAAATCTGGTAAATTCTACAAGGAATCATAAGGTGGAGTCAATGGCAACTGTGTATCCTCACCCGAGGACGCAGGCTGCTTTTGCTTCAATCTTGATTCCGGGTTTACCAGAGCCTTACCGAAAGAGAGAACCAAAAGGGTGTTGCGCCCTCTTTTTATTAGCATACAATTGAAACTATTAACAACATATAATT
>ERZ777305.369-NODE-369-length-74776-cov-49.128237_pt1 | contig 74776 bp, 70 predicted proteins | sample MGYA00374965_ERZ777305 | MGnify/ENA primary metagenome ERZ777305 (study PRJEB29328, sample SAMD00013331) | mouse gut metagenome | study: EMG produced TPA metagenomics assembly of the Metagenome analysis of fecal microbiota from mouse which was promoted...
AAAGACGCTCAAAATTTCGGATGCGTCGCTAATTCCATTGTTTACAACCTTAACAGAAATTTAAAATTACTTCTGCATGGTGTATTTTATGTTAACGCGCAGTTTACTCGTCGGTCACAATGGAACCCCATTGCTCCCTCCTCATAAACTGCACCTTAACATAAAATACACCACCCTGTCGTTAACAATGATTATTAAACAACCTCTAAACATGACATTTGACGAATATCAAAAGATTGCGCTATCCACAGCCATTTACCCCGAATCAATGGCTATCATATATCCTGCACTCGGCCTCGCCGGAGAGACAGGAGAAGTAGCGGAAAAAATCAAGAAAACCATCCGGGACAACAAAGGAGTCTTCGACGACACCCGCAAAACAGAAATAGCAAAAGAACTGGGCGACGTGATGTGGTACGCGGCAAACCTCGCAGCCGACCTCGGCATCTCATTGGATGAAATCGCGGCCATCAACGTCGAAAAAATCAAATCACGCCAAAACAGCGGCTCCATCCACGGCAACGGCGACAACAGATAGCAATATCACTTTAAACTCAAGCCCCACTGCATCATTGGCAATGGGGCTTGGGACTTGAGCGACAGACGGGACTCGAACCCGCGACTTTTAGCTTGGGAAGCTAACGCTCTACCAACTGAGTTACTGTCGCACGAGAATGATTTCGCCTGCAAAATTACGCATTTGAATCGAATTCTGCAAGCGAAAGATTTTATTTGCGCCGGCGCACACTGCGTGCTGCGCTTGACGAAGAACTTTTCACACTTTTCGGCTTGCTCTGCTTCACCTTGCTTTGGCGAGCCGCAGGCTTCTTGCCCGAGCGCCGCGTGGAACGTGTGGCGCGTGTCGGTTTGTCTTCTTTGTCGCTCACCGAGGCGCTGTCGCCGCGTTCGGCCGCCTCGCGCGCCTCACGCGCTGCTATCACTTCCTCGCGCGAAGGCACCCAAAGTTTGTGCTCGAAACTGTCAAGACTGGCCTGTATGCTGTCCTGAACCCGTTTGCGCTCGTCGGCGTTTGGATAAAGCTGCATGAGCGAGCGGTTTTTCAGATTGCGGGTCTTATATATTTCTCCTTCATACATGCCGAGCGTGAAGAAATCATCGTAGGTGCATGTCGGCAGGTTGTTGTTGTCGTCCACAAATATCGTCTGCTGCGAAAGCCACGGACGTATGTCGTTGAAGCGCACCCAAAACATCGGATAGCGCACAGCGTCGCCACCGAAATCGCCAGCGCGGTGAAGCACGGGACAGATCGCCTCTACGCGTGGGCGCAGACGATTATGACGCGTGTCGTACTGCCAACGCTCTATTACATAATATGACAACACCTCATTGGATGGCACATCGCTTTCTTCTATGACGAAACGCGGATTCTTTTCCGTGCTGCCCTTGGCATCAGTAAAAAGAATGTGGAAGCGGTCGAGCACGTCGCGAACCTTGACACGATACTGCTCAGTAAACACCTCGCGCCCGTCAAGATATTCGTAGGCCGCAAGCTGGTTATTGGCCATCAGCCGCATTATGATGCGGAACAGATTCTCCTGTCCTTCCAAAGGCTCTTCCGGAAAATACAATGCTGCATTCTTATCCTTGTTGAGGTCGAGCTGCCTGTATATCACGCGCATCCATTGCAAATCGGCATCGGAAATGGATGTATTGGCGTCTGTGTCGTAGAAGTTTTTAACGCGCTCCGACAATACCGGGCCATTTTCCTGCTGTCCGTGGCGAGTTCGTTCGGTGCCGGTGCGTCGGCGCACGACGCCGCCGTTGCCGTCGTCCTGGGCTAAAGCTCCGGTGGCTACGGATGCGAGCACAAGGCCCGTCAACAATATTTTGCGGCTAAATGCTTTCATATGCTGTGTTTGGCTAATTTACTATTACTTCCATTGGCGAAAGGTCGCGGGTGATTCCGTCCGGCCCTACCGCCTTGATACGTGAGATGTAAAAACGCTTTCCGCGTTGCAGACGCTGGAATGACTGACGCTGGCGCGCTGAGAATGACGCTCCGTCGCTCACCTCCGGAATTGCATTGCCCATTGAATCAAAAAACACCGTCTCAAAACTCAACACACGGAATTTCGTGTCAATAAGGCCGTCGTCTATGGCCGCTTCAAGTCCAGGGGCCTGAAGCAGAAGTGTCTTGGCAAATCCACGGCCGCCTTTATAGGCATCAATGTTGCCTTGGGCGTCCCTGAACGCTATATAGGGGGTGGGATCGGGCAATTTGCGCACACGGAACGTAGTGGTGGCAACCGTTATCGGGCGGCCGTCCATGTTGGCCGTCACTGTCACCACCGCCTCTTTGCCGACCGCTGAAGGACGCGCAATCCAATGGTCGCCGCTACGCGTAAGCGAGCCGTTGGTCATTGTAGCGGAAATATCGTTCATGGCAACCCCGGGCACGGATATGCCCACAGGGTTGTCGATGCCTGCATAAAGGACATTCATCATCGAGGCGGACACCGTGGCCATAGGCTCAATAACGGTGTAGTCCGAGGAAAACGGATGTCGCGTGGTAGAACCATCGCCATGAGGCACTTCAAGATAGCCGGAATAGCTGAACTTGCCGGTAGAGCCTGTGTTTACTTCATAAAGGCCGTGCTCGTTTGACAGCTTTGTGCCGTCAATGACTACGACAGGACGCTGTGTGGTGTCTACTGCCGCAAGCACTATGTTGGCGCTGTATTTTCCGCCGCGCATCACGAGACGCGACTGCGGCATGACGTAGGCGTTCAGTTCGTTGACGCGTACATCGCCGGCATCCACCTGGTTGAGCAGCTGCCCGAGCACCTCACCTTCGGCATACAGGATGTCGTTCTGCAGCTTTGTAAGCAGAGTAACGGCCGCAACCACAGGCTGCTGGTCGAACTTGGCTTCCTCCCACTGCTGCGGCACAAGAGTGCCTGCACGCTGTATGGGGTCGGTGTTCAGAGCTTCGCGGATATTGGCTCCTTTAAGCGAATCGTCCATCATCTCCGCCATATATTCGCGATAATTTTCCACATTGCGGCGAAGTTCCATTCCGCGGTTTTTCCCGGGGGCAAGCATCACGACCGCCGCCGCCTCAAGGTCGTCGCGGTTCAGAATGTTGTCAGGGTCTCCGTCCGAGCCGTCGGCCTTATGCACTATCGCAAGTTTAAGGCTGTCGACATATGCCACCATACCGGCTGTGCGGCGGCGGACATCGTCGGCCTTTTCAAGCCACAGCCCGACCTTTTCGGGATTCTGCTCGGCCAAAGCGTCCAAACGGCCATAAATGGCGGCATTGCGGCTGTCCACATTGCTGTTTGAGCGGTTCAGGCCGTCATGCACCTGCGTAAAGCCGTCAAGCACATCGCTTGATACATTCAGCGCAAGCATAGCCGTCAGGACGATATACATCAAGTTTATCATCTTCTGACGGGGCGTGAGCTTTGTATTGTTTGCTCCCATGGGTCGTGTAATGGACTATGATTATTGTTCGGAAGTTTCAGCAGTGTCTGAAGGCACGGGAGCGCCGGGCATGGGCGGACGGTACATGTTCACCGTCATGGCCGTAATCATGCGTTCGTACACTGCGTTGAGCTGCTGCATATAGCGCGCCATTTTCTCCGACTCGCCGCAATAATCGGCTCCGGCGTCCGAAGCCTTTGCGTACATATCACTTATGTTCTTTATGCCACGGTTCACACGCTCTATTGCGTCGAGCTGTCCCGACACACTGCGCAACTGTATCTCATAAATTGTGTTCAGGCCTGCTATGTTGCGGTCGAGAGCCTGCATCTGCTCAACATAGCCGGTGCTTGCGGCTGTGATGTTGGCCGAATTATCCGTGATGGCTTTGTAACTCGCAAGCAATGTTTCGCTCACCTCGTTCAAAGCCTGGGTGGTGGAGCGCAGACGCGCCATTTCCTCGGCCATGCCTGCCATGGTTGCAGAAAGAGCACTGCCGGCGTTCCCGTCGGCTGTGCCGGCAGACGCAGACTGCGGAGCGGCTACACTCCCGGAGGCGGCAACGGGTGCATGGCAAACCGCCTGGGCAGCACCGGCCATGGCTACCGGACGTGCTGTGTCGTCGGCGCTGTCGCCATTGCCTTCAAGCGCAGGAAACACCTGTTCCCACTTATATTCCCGAGGCGGACGGTCAAACGCGGTAAGGACGAACATGAGCACCTCCGTGCCCATGCCTATTGACAGCAGGGCATTGCCGCCGGGCAGATGAAGAATCTTGAACAGAGCGCCCCATATTACGATAGCCGCGCCTATGCTGTAAGCAAAGTTGAAGAAACGCTGTCCGTTTTCGCTGCTGATGAAAGCAGATATAACGTTGCGGTATTGCTTTACTTTTCCCATTGTGCTACTTTTTGTTGTTCTGTTTATTTCCTTTGGCGAAACCTATCTGTGTGCGCACGCACCGGAAACCGATATAGGAGCGCTGTTCATTCTGATATTCCCACATGCGGAGATCGGAACGGATATTGTGCGCCACGTCTTTCCACGAGCCGCCGCGCACGATTTTACGCTTCATGCGGTAAGGATCTTCAAGAGCTGCATCATAACGGTACTCCGGATTAAGGTCGGACGTGAGGCGACCCACACTTTCGGTGAATGCAGTCGAGGTCCATTCGCTCACGTTGCCGGCCATGTCATACAGGCCGAAATCATTAGGCGCATATGTGCCCACACGGGCTGTTATAAGCTGTCCGTCTTTAACATAGTTTCCTTCCTGAGGCTTAAAGTTGGCATAGAAACAGCCCTTGTCCTCGCTCATCGTGAGGTCGCCCTCCCATGGATACATGTTCTCGCTCACACCTGCACGCGCGGCATACTCCCACTCGGCTTCCGTGGGCAGGCGGTAAGGCTCGACGTACACGCCCTGACGGCCGAGCGAACGCTTCAGGTAGTCGGTGCGCCAGTTGGCGAAAGCATTGGCTTGTTCCCAGCTCACTCCCACCACAGGATAATCGCTATAACCGCCATGCGAGAAGTACATGCGGACGTAAGGCTCGTTGTACGCGTTCTCGAAATCATTCACCCACGCTGTGGTGTCGGGATAGACATTCACTATATACGTGTTCAGGAAATCGTAGTCGCCTGTAAGTCCGCGAGTGATTGTCTCACGCATTATCTCGCCCTCGTCGGTCACCCAGGCAGTGTCTTTGCTTATCAGCGGCACATCGGTAGGAACCGGCATATCTGTGTTGTATTCGCGCCGACGCGGGTCGAGACGGTTGCGGCGTTTGGCTGCTTCCGTATGGTTGTACACCTCGTAGCGATAATTGAGCTGCGTGCCGTCAAGTTCGCGCACACCGGTAATAGGATTGGTTCTATATACGCTTTCTATGGCGCGCTGTTCGTCCTCGTTGGGGTTCCGCCACGGAATTGCCTTGTTCCAATTCAAATGCGGAGTGACGGGGTTGCCCTCGCGGTCTTCTTCTATTTTGAAATCCTCATTGCCTCCGTAGGCAGGATCGGCAAGTCGCTCACGGATGATGCTGTCGCGCACCCAGAACACAAATTGCTTGTATTTGGCGTTTGTCACTTCTGTTTCATCCATCCAGAATGCGTCTACACTTATGCCTCGTGGATTTGCGGCTATGCCCCACGCGCTATCGGCTTTCTGAGGCCCCATTTCCACCGAGCCGCGGTCCACGAGCACCATTCCGTAAGGCGTAGGCTCTGCCCATGCCGTACCTCCCACTCCGGTGACTTCGCCGCCGGCAGAGCTACGGGAGCCTGTGGCGCAGGACACGGCGCCTACTACGGCCACGCCGGCCGACAGAGCTATGAGTATGTTGTGAAAGCTATTCATGTTCATTACATTATGCGGATGCTTTTGTGCTTATTCTTGTTTTTGTTGCCGGTGTCGATGCGTAGACTATATCCCAAAAACAGCTCATGGCTGCCTGACGAGGCCTTGGCTATGGCACTTGTGGAATAATCAAAACTGTAGCCGATGAAGAAATTTTTGAATTCGGCTGACACAGTCGCTATAACAGCATCGTTCCACCGGTATCCCACGCCGAAGCTGAGAAACTTGCGGTAACGCGCACGCGCATTGATGACAGCCGATGTATTGGTTAAATCAGAAGCTACAAGCACTGCCGGCATTATATCAAATAACGTGTTCTTTACCGGAATATTGCCTTCGGCTTGAAAATAGAACGTGCGTTTGGCTTCAAACTCAAACACCCGTTCGCCGGACTCTCCTTCGCCGGCACGCCCACCCGCACCTCCGGCATCAGTGCTCATGGTCACCTTCGGCGACGTGAGATGGGAACATGAAATCCCGGCGTTGAAATACTTATGCGTGTAAGACACACCGGCCGAGGCGTCGAACGCCGTGCCGTGGACATCGGTCGTAGGCAGACCGTCGTCGGAGCCTTCATGGAAATCGTCATCGTCGGGCAGCACCACCTCCGAGCCCTTGAAGCCCTGGTCGTACATTCCGAAAGCAAGACCGACGGAAAATTCGCCACCGAACTTGCGGAACTTGAATGCGGCCTGCGCTCCGATGGCAAGCGTGCTGTAAAGCCCCATACTCTCTTGCATCACTACGGCGCCCACGCCGAAACGTTTGCTGAAAAGCGAAAGCGGCATATCGGCCGTTCCTATAAATGTTGCCGGAGCATTGTCTACGCCTACCCACTGCAAACGGCCTCCCGCACGGATGCGCAGCAATTCCGTGCTGCCAGCCTGGGCCGGATTGTAAAGCGTGGGCACCGCATAGTTCTGCGACAACAGCGGGTCGGTTTGCGCCCACACGGCAACGGCACCAAGCACAACGAATAATGGAATCAGGAACAGACGCAGACGCATTGGCTTATTCAAAATAGAATGTAAGGACTATCATTTTGGAAGTCGCCTTTTTCAAAGACTGGGTGAAACGCAGCGATGCAGGGTCATCCTCAAGGTCGGGACGGTCGTGACGGAGAACATCAGACATCCCGAAGCAGAATTTGACTTCCGGAATAAATTTGAAATAAGGAAGATAAAAATCACAGCCGAAGCCTACGCTCAGGTAGAAATCAGTATTGTTGAGCGAAATATAGTCGCGCCGTCTTTTCGACACGTCAAAAGCCGGCATCACGCCAGCCACGGCATAAGGGCGTGTGTTACGATAGCGCAAAGCTGCCGCTTTCACGTCCACCGGCAGCACCACAAACGTGCTTTTCACACTTTGGCGCTCCGTTTCGCCACTATTCACTTCTTTGAAACGCAAATCACGAGTGCCGAAATACATTCCGGGCGAGAAGCGCAGCGAGAAATAATCGTTGAGCCTCATGGCCACCAGGCCGTTAACACAGAATCCAGGCTGATAGCCCGGCTGCTCTATACGCCACTGCTCACCGTTTTCCGTCACATAGCCATTGTGTGTAAGCATCAGGTCCTCGGTGTGCATGCCTATGGAAAAGCCGAGGTGAAAGCGGCGAGAATCGGCATACGGACGATTCATCAACTTGTCGTTGAAATCGCGTGCGGAAACTGCAACACCGCTTGCCATCATAAGCAAGATTATTATCAGACGTATCGGCTTCATCAAAAGTTCGTAAAAACTTTCTTTAAAACGCCATATATCGCCTTTTATTGTGCTAAATCAAATTTTACCATAGAACAGGCGGCGGAATGCCAGCGCCTGGTCGTTAAGCATCATACGCATGGGGGTGATAAGCGGAGTGAAACTGCCTTTGTTAGGATTTGTGAAAATGCGCAGTGAGCCTGCATGGCATTCCACTGAGAGCCGGCGTCCCAAAACGATGGGTTCGCCGTCGATATGCGCCGGTCCTTCGTTTTCCCGGGTAATCACCGCCCGCCTCGCGCGCACAGTCTCCACAAGAGTGTTCTTTCCTATAAAGCCGGCCATCATGTCGAAACCGAGCACGGCTTTCTGAAGCCTGTTGCCGGCGCGCACCACAGTGATGTCAAGCAGGCCGTCGCGAATGGACGCATCCGGAGCTATAAACGCATTGTTGCCATACTGCGAAGCGTTGCAGCACACCACAAGGAATGCATCACGAGTAAACTCCCTTCCGTCAATTTCAAGATGATAGCGTTCCGACTCATAATGCATGAATTCGTGGGCGGCGCTTTGCAGATATGTGAACAGCCCACGTCGGTGCTGACGGGCAAAATGGTCGCTCACCGCCGCATCGAAACCCACTCCGAAGGTACAGAAAAACGGACGCTCGCACACGGTGCCGTAGTCGCACGACTGCACATGGTTTGCCTCAATAACATCCAGAGAGCCGCCTACATCCACAGGAATGGATATATGGCGCGCAAGACCGTTGCCGGAGCCCGTAGGCACTATGCCGAGAGCCACAGGGGTGTTGCAGAGCGCACGGGCCGTTTCATTCACAGTGCCATCGCCTCCGCAGGCGAGCACTCCGAAAACTCCGTTTTCCACTCCCTTGCGGGCAAGGCGCGTGGCGTCTCCCGCACATGTGGTGTATTCGGTGCACACATCGAAACCCGCGGCGCCAAGACGCCGTTCGATATGCTCTGCCACTCCTTTTTTGGACGTGGTGCCAGAAACAGGATTTATGATAAGAAGCAGTCTGTTTCCCATAACGTTCATACGTTGCAAAGATAGAGATTTTTCGGAACACATCACATATGTGCACAAAAAAAGCCTGCCAAGAGCATTATCGCTCCCCCGGGCAGGCTTGCAAGCTGCGGTTCGGGTCTTTATAACCTCCGGCGGCGACATAGACATCCCGCCGGAGGCTTTTTGTTGCAGTTACTTGCCCTGATGTTCGGCAAGGAGTGTCATAGACGGCTGGTCGCACACCTCTGCCGGGCCGAAATACTGGATGGGGCCGGGATAGATGTAGCATGTGTTGGCGGCCCACTGTTCGCGCTGAGAAGCGAATTTGAGGAATGGCGCACCATCGAGACGCACAAGGGCTTTCTGTATCACAGGCTTCATTTCTCCATGACGACGTTCCATATTGAGCATCATGGTGACAGGAATGCCGCCGGCATTCCACTGCACGCTGGGCTTGGTGAGGTTGCTTACGCTCGACATGTAGCCCGTAACTCCGGCCTTGACAAGGCATGCCGCATTGAAACCGAGCGCATAGCAGTAGTCAGCGTCGAAGTTGGAGGGATCGGCGCAGCGTCCTTCGTAGCCGAAGAAATGATGCTGCGACGCGAATTTGCCGTTGTAGCGGCCTTCCTTGTGAAGTTCGTCAAGACGCACAGCCACCATGTCGCTGAGCAGTTTCTCGGTTTCGATGAGCGAAACCTGGACATTGCCGTGGGGGTCGCGGTCGAGCGAGAGCTGCAGAGCCACATCCTCGGGCAGCGAAGCATACACAGCGGCATTGTCGGCGCTGAGCTTGCCGATTACATATGCGCGCACGTCCTTGCGCTCCATGGTTGCCACGGCGGTATCGTCGGCAAGCATGTCGTTGAGTTCGGCGATAAGCTTCTTGATGGCGGGTATGAACTCGATAAGGCCTTCAGGGATAAGCACGGTTCCGAAGTTCTTACCGTCGGCAGCACGTGCCACTACCACATCGGCGATACCGTTCACCACATCCTGAAGCGTCATGTTCTTTGCTTCCACCTCCTCGGAGATTATGCAGATGTTGGGCTGGGTCTGAAGCGCGCACTCGAGTGCGATATGGCTTGCGGAACGACCCATGAGTTTAATAAAGTGGTAGTATTTTTTGGCGGAGTTGCAGTCACGCTGGATGTTGCCGATAACTTCGGAGTATACCTTCGTGGCAGTATCGAAGCCGAAAGAGGTTTCAATCCATTCATTCTTAAGGTCGCCGTCGATGGTCTTGGGGCAGCCGATTACCTGCACACCCGCATTGATGCTCTTGTAGTACTCGGCGAGAACGGCAGCATTGGTGTTGGAGTCATCGCCGCCGATGATTACGAGGGCAGTGATGCCGAGTTCTTTGAGAATTTCAAGACCCGAGTTGAACTGCTCCACGGTTTCGAGCTTTGTGCGTCCGGAGCCGATGATGTCGAAGCCGCCCGTGTTGCGGTACTCGTTGATGATGGGAGCGGTAAGTTCTATGTATTTATGGTCTACGAAACCGCCGGGGCCCATGAGGAAACCATAAAGGTGACTGTCGCGATGTATTTTCTTGATGCCGTCAAAAAGGCCTGAAATGACGTTATGTCCGCCGGGAGCCTGTCCGCCGGATAAAATCACACCTACATTGACGGGCTTGGAGGGTCCGGGATTAGGATTTTTTTCAAATTTCAGTTCAGGCAGGCCGTATGTGTGCGGAAACAGGGCTTTGATTTCTTCCTGGTCGGCAACAGATTCGGTGGGTTTGCCTTCTACGGCCTTCACGGCACCCGTCAGCACAATGGGCAATTTGGGCTGATAGGAAGCACGCGCCTTTTGGAGTGCACTCTTTTTCATGAGTCGGTTGTATTTATAGTTGTGATAATTAATGATTCGCAATTTGGGTGCAAAGTACGCAATTTTTTTCAAAATTTTCAAGTTATTGCCATGCCAAATTGCAGGCATATAAGAATAAAATTCCAAAAATAGCGACAAAAGCAGCAGCGGCAGAAAGCATCTGCCCCCCTGCCGCCGCAAAATCGTCCGATACGATGCTATGATTTCTGAGAACCGAAGGTCTCGCGGATGTTCCACACGGCCAACGCTCCGGCCAAAAGCAATATTCCGCTGACGACAAGCATCCACACCGTCTGCGGAGCCCCGTTGCCACCCGCCGGGAACAAGCCGAGGACAATGCCGCCGCAAAGTGCAGCTATTATCTGCGGGATACAAATTGTGCAGTTGAACAGCCCAAGGTAGGTTCCTATATGGTTGCCGCTAAGTGCATTTGTCAGAATGGTGAACGGCATGGCCAGCATTGCAGCCCATGCGCAACCCATGAGTGCGTAGCTGACACCGAGCAGAGCCGGCGAATGAATGAAGTACACGGAAATAAAACCGAGAGCTCCAATGAGCAGGCTAAGAGAATAGCCGAGCTTACGCCTGCGGAAAGTCGCAAGGACCGCTGCCCACACCACTGCGGCAATAGCCTGTATGGCAAGCAGAACACCATTCCAATCGCCTGCATCCTGATACTGCTTGCTGGCGGCATTAAGCACCGTGACATAATTTACGTCCACATCCCCGGGCGATGTAATCGCCGGAATATCCGATGTCTGGTCAAGCACATATCGGCCTGACGCATTGTCCTTGGTCGCGATATGCGCGAGAGTCAGCACTGCGCCCGGCTCCACAAGAGAGAGAGCCGACACCGTGGAAGCGCAACTGTCCACAGCCACCATCGCACCATCCACGCAAATGACGTCGCCACAGGCAGCAAAGAAGCCTTTGTGGGCCGACACTTTTTCTATGCCGTCGGCCACTACGGGAACTCCTCCGGCTATTATAGTGTCGCCGTTGACAACCACGACCGAAGGAGAGACAAACTTGCCGTCGACATCGATTCCGGCCATGACAAGAGCACCGTCTTTTATCACAGGCTGTTCGCCGTCAAACACATATTTATCGTCGTATCGCACACCGTCGACCGTAAGCCCGGTGACACGCTGGCATGCGGGTGCCCCATAAGCATGGCTCGCTATGGCATCGGTGGAATAGGTCCACATGTAAAGAAACGCAGCCCAACATAAAAATTGCACAAGACCTACAGTCCAGAACACCTTCGGAGCATGCACAAGCAACCCAAGCATGCTTTCGCCCTTTTTCCTTCCCTTTTCCGTGCTGACTTCTATGCCATGAAATTCGGCATACTCCGCAGGAGGCATTTCTTTTACTTTTGCGAAAGTATAAACCACACAAAGCAACAAAATTGCCGCTCCGATATAGAATGCGCCTGTGACAGTGGCCGGCACTTCTCCTGCCGGGGCAGTGTTGCTAAGAAAAACGGCGAGCACGATGGGCGCTATGTAGCCCACGACCGATCCGGCGTTGCACAAGAAACTCTGTATGCTATAGGCCAAACCTTTCTGACGCTCGTTCACCATGTCGCCAACAAGCATCTTGAATGGCTGCATAGCCATGTTGATGCTGGTGTCCAGGAACATCAGCATGACAAGACCGAAAATAATAGCCTGCGAAACACCAAGCCCCAAAGAACCGGCATTGGGAAGGAAGCACATCACGATTATTGCAACCAATGCGCCTGCAAGGAGGTAAGGAAGACGGCGGCCGAGACGGTTCCATGTGCGGTCGCTGGCGGCGCCTACGAGCGGTTGCACTATAAGCCCCATCAATGGGGGGAGAATCCAGAAATAACTAAGGTCATGCGGGTCTGCTCCTATGGTGCTGAATATGCGGCTCACCTGCGAACTCTGCAGAGCATACGCTATCTGCACGCCGAAAAAGCCGAAACTCAGATTCCACAGTTTCCAAAAACCTAAATCTTTTTGGGTTTTCATCAGGTATAAAAGTAAGATTAAGAAGTATGATATAATTTTTTGCAAATTTAGCAATTTTATGACTAACAGCAAGTGAGTATTAATGTTTTTAATAGAAAAATAGTAATTTTGCACCCCAAATAACTATAATGGACAACAGAATTTCATTAAAGCTTTTCAGCTCGTTTTTCAAAATAGGCGCATTCACTTTCGGGGGCGGATGGGCTATGATAAGCCTTATCGAACGCGAAATCGTGACAAAGCGCCAATGGATAGAACGAACCGAGTTTCTCGACCTGCTGGCCGTGGCCCAATCACTGCCAGGCATCCTCGCCGTGAACGTGGCCGTAGTTGTTGGCGACAAGCTCCGCGGCATGCGAGGAAGCATCGCAGCTGCAGCCGGAACCATACTTCCGTCGTTTCTGATAATCCTTGCAATAGCGATATTTCTGACCCCGGAAACAATAACGTCAAGCCCCACCCTTTCTGCAATATTCAAAGGCATACGTCCTGTAGTGGTAGCGCTTATAGTCGCCCCTGTCATAAGTTCGGCAAAGGCCTCCGGCATCACGTGGCGCACATTGTGGATTCCGGTATTGGTGGCCGTGGCCATATGGTCTAAATTGCCGGTGATTTCAAACCCCATTCTTTTCATAACCTCGGGAGCCGTAGCAGGATGGCTCGTCACACGCCACAGCCGCCGCACATTGCAGCGGAGAAAGGAGGCTGGACAATGATTTATCTGCGACTTATATGGAGCTATCTGAAAATAGGATTTTTCGGATTCGGAGGCGGATATGCCATGCTCGCGCTTATCGAGAACGAAATAGTGACACCCGGCTGGATAAGCGAAAAAGCATTTACCGACATTGTGGCCGTGTCACAAATGACCCCAGGTCCAATAGGCATAAATTCCGCCACATACATAGGCTACGTGGCTCCGATGAACAACGGGTTCGACTCTCCCCTGTGGGGTGTGCTCGGGTCCATACTATGCACGGTCGTAGTCGTGCTGCCTTCGTTCCTGCTCGTCCGCTATGCGAGCCATTACATACGCCGCCACCGCGACAGTGAGTTCATAGCCGGCATGTTTGCCGGACTTCGCCCTGTTGTGGTAGGGTTAATCGCATCGGCCGCTCTTCTGCTCATGAACCGTGCCAACTTCGGCAGCGAATCTCCCGAAATCGCCAAAAGCATAATACTGGCTTGCGCAGCTCTTGCCGCAAACCTTTTCACAAAAATCCATCCTATATGGATTATAGCCGCCTCGGGATTCATAGGATGGATAATATTCTGATTAAGCCGAAACAGAAATGAAGAAAGGGGTTGTCTTATTTCCAAAATCGACGCAAAGCGCAAAAAACAACGCTTTCGGATGGTGGCTTTCGGAAGCATACGCCGCGGGAATGTTTGTGAAAATAGATTTTTTCGAGGATTTCAATCCGGAGTCATTCGACAAGCCTGATTTCGTGGTTATGCGCGGTTACAACCGCGACATATCACTGACTTTCGAATCGACGGGGACACCCGTGTTCAATACATGGACAGCAATGGCCAGCAGCCGAGACAAACTGCTTGCCTACGAATGCCTAATACGTGCCGGCATACCTACTCCGGAAAGCATCAGCAGCACACAATGCACAACGTTCAATGATGCTACAAGCCTTTTCGGCCCAAAATTCGTGGTAAAACAGACTGACGGTTCGCAAGGAGTCAACGTTTTTCTTGTCGACAGCGAGGACACTTTCCGAGAAGCATTGGAGAAATGCGGCGGAACAGCACTGCTGCAACGCTACGTGGCCACAAGTCACGGACGCGACATACGCGTGTGGACTATCGGAGAAAAAGCAGTAGCCGCTGTGCTTAGGCAATCCGACACCAAATTTGTGTCAAATTACTCCCAAGGCGGCAAAGCCAGTCTTTTTCCAATGAATGCCGACGTCGCGTCCACAGCTGTCAAAGCCGCACGAGCGCTCGGACTCGACTTCGCGGGAGTCGACATCCTTTTTGACGGAAACGGCTACACGGTATGCGAAGTCAACGGCAACGCAGGCTTCCGTACACTGTCCGCCGTATCCGACATAAACATAATCAAGCATCTTTACGAATACATCCATGAACGAACGCTACGCAGCCGCCCTGCATGACATAAACAGCAACTTTCCTGCATTCCACACCATAGGCGCCCGAGCCTACCGTCCGGGACTGGAAGACACCCTCATGCTGGCCGAAATGTTCAGCAACCCTCACAAACGCTTCCGCAGCATACACATAGCTGGCACAAACGGCAAAGGCACAACAGCCCACACCATAGCCGCAGCGCTCAAGGCAGCCGGCTACCGCACGGGACTGTACACGTCGCCACATCTTGTCGATTTCCGCGAACGCATACGCATTGACGGCGAAATGATAGAGGAAGACGACGTAGCCGACTTTATGGAGCGTTATCATAGCCTGAATGCAGACAGAAGGCTGTGGCCATCGTTTTTCGAACTGACAACGATAATGGCTTTCGACTGCTTCGCGCGGCATAATGTGGACGTATCGGTCGTGGAGACCGGCCTTGGAGGACGGCTCGACAGCACCAACATTCTTTCGCCCGACATGTGTGTAATCACAAACATATCTCTTGACCACACCCAGCTGCTCGGAAACACACCGGCAGACATAGCCCGTGAGAAAGCCGGAATCATCAAATCCGGAACACCCGTGGTTGTGGGAGAGGCGGAAGGCGAAGTGCGCAATGTGTTCGAACATCGCGCAAGCGAGATGAATGCGCCCCTGTTTTTCGCACAGGACTGCGAAGACATCATCACATGCGGAGGAGAAAACGGCACTGCCATAGCAGTAAAGGCGTCGCCTTTCGGCGCATTTGACACAGCACTGCACGGCACGTACCAGCGTTCAAACGCCGGGACCATATTGTGCACACTGCAACATATGCGTTTATCCGGACACTACCACATAGGCAACGACGATGCCAAGAAAGCTTTTCTAAAAGTTGCCGACACGCTGCACGGACGATGGGAGAGGCACAACGGAGTAATATGCGACAGCGGACACAACATAGCCGCATGGCGGCACACAGCCCGCTATCTCGCTGCACATGCAGGCGGCATCGTCGCCGTAATCGGCTTCTGCTCCGACAAGGATGTGGACGCGATTCTGGCCATTCTGCCGGCGGGAGTCACCTATCATTGTGTGGCTGCCCCCACCCCGCGCGCGATAGATGCAGCGACACTTGCAGGCATGATGCGCAGCCACGGACTTGACGCATACAGTTTTGACTCCGTACAGGAAGGCGTCGAGGCGGCAAGGGCAAAAAAAACCGCCGAGGTTTTCCTCGGCGGCAGTTTCTTCGTTGTGGCTGAATTTGTCAAGTAGTCTTCTTATCTTTATCGGCATCGGCATCGGCATCGGCGGGCGCATCGCCTGACTCTCCCGTAAACGGCGGCGGCGTCACATCTTCCGCTTCAACATCCTCCGCATCCTGCCGGGCTGCAAGTATTTCGTCTGTACGCGACACCCACTGACGCTTGCCGAAAATACGCTCCACATCGTCGGTGAATATGACCTCACGTTTCACAAGCACGTCGGCAAGGTCGGCATGGCCCTGCTCATGATCGCGCAACAGGGATTTCGCACGCTCGTACTGTTCGGCTATGATACGGCTCACTTCTTCGTCTATAATGCGTGCACGCTCATCGCTATAAGGCTTTGAGAACCCGTAATCCTGCCCAGTGGAGTCGTAATAACTCAAGTTCGGCAGACGCTCGCTCATACCATAATACACAACCATGGCGTAAGCCTGCTTTGTCACGCGCTCAAGGTCGTTGGCGGCACCTGTGGATATACGCCCGAGGAATAATTCTTCGGCAGCGCGGCCGCCAAGCGTCGCACACATCTCGTCAAGCAAAGCCTGCGTAGGAGTAATCTGCCTTTCTTCCGGCAGATACCATGCCGCACCGAGAGCCTTGCCGCGCGGAACTATCGTAACCTTAACCAACGGATTAGCATAGCGAAGATGCCACGACACGGTGGCATGACCAGCCTCGTGCACAGCTATCGCACGCTTTTCTTCATCGGTTGTTATCTTGTTTCGCTTTTCAAGACCGCCGATAATGCGGTCCACAGCTGCAATGAAGTCTTCCTTGCCCACGGCCGTCTTGTTATGACGTGCTGCAATAAGAGCCGCCTCGTTGCACACATTTGCAATATCGGCACCGGAGAATCCCGGAGTCTGCCTGGCAAGCAGTTCAATGTCCAATTCACCCTCTACCTTTATGTCGCGGAGGTGAACCTTGAATATCGACACACGGTCGTTCAAATCAGGCAAATCAACATAAATCTGACGGTCGAAACGTCCTGCTCGCAACAGAGCTTTGTCGAGGATATCGACGCGGTTTGTAGCCGCGAGTATTATGACTCCGCTGTTGCCGCCGAAACCATCCATTTCCGTAAGAAGCTGGTTGAGCGTGTTTTCGCGTTCGTCATTTCCGCCCATATTGGCGTTGCGTCCACGGGCGCGCCCCACTGCATCTATTTCGTCGATAAAGACTATGCACGGTGCTTTTTCCTTGGCCTGACGGAAAAGGTCGCGCACACGGGAAGCTCCCACGCCCACAAACATTTCCACGAAATCAGATCCGCTCATACTGAAGAAAGGCACGTTGGCTTCACCGGCCACAGCCTTTGCAAGCAGCGTTTTACCCGTTCCGGGAGGGCCTACAAGCAGAGCGCCTTTAGGAATCTTGCCGCCCAGGTCGGTATAACGCTGAGGATTCTTGAGAAATTCCACTATTTCCTCGATTTCCGTCTTCGCCTCGCTCAGGCCGGCAACATCCTTGAATGTCACTTTCACGGCATTGTCTTTGTCGAACAGCATGGCCTTGCTTTTGCCCACGCTGAAAATGCCTCCACCGCCGCCATTGGCACCGCCGCCGCTCATGCGCTTCATGAACCAGAACCAGAAGAACACAAGCAACAGTACCGGGCCGAACGAGATGAATATGCGCGACCACGAGCCGCCACGCTCATATTTCACCTCGCCGCTGAATGCGCCCATAGCACGCCATTCGTCGATTTTGGTATCGAACTTGTCGGGCGATGGAATGTCGGTAACTACCTTGGCCACGGCATGCCCTGCGCTGTACTGTTCCGACGGGAATATCTGAGAAGCAAGCGAGTCGGTAAGGAATCCCTCGGCCTGACGTTTGTCCGTGTAAACTACAATTTTGCTTATGCCATGATCCTTGACGACATATTGCTCAAACTTGCTATAGCTAATCTCCTGCGTTATGTCGTTCTGGTCAATGAACCATATGCCGGCTATGAAAAGCAGCACAATGGCATACATCCAGTAAAAACTGAATTTAATCCCGCCGCCTTTGCCTTTCGGTTTATTGTTTAATGGTGTAGCCATCGTCAGTTAATCTTCGTTTGGTAAATCGTCAATCACTGCGTCGCTCCACAATTCTTCAAGACAGTAACGCGAGCGTGCCTCAGGGACAAAAATGTGCACCATGACATCGCCATAGTCCACCACTATCCATTCGGAGTTTCCGTATCCGTCGTAATTATACGGTTTAACACCTCCGTTGCGCAGCACGTAATCGCGCACACTATCGGCTATCGCACCTACCTGCATGGTGCTTGTGCCTTGGGCTATGATGAATTTTGCCACAGGAGCGGCTTCTATAGCGCTCATGTCTACTACTGTGATGTCGCGTCCCTTGCGGTCGCGTATGCCTTCTATGATGAGTTCTTCGATAGAGTGTTGTGTCATTAAGAGTTATTTGGTATGCAAAAGTAATTAAAAGTTCGCATTGGGCGTCCGGCGCATGTTTTAATTTTCATTAAAACAACCGAAACCCTGCTTTTGATGGTTATATATGCAAAAATCCTGCCAAACTATTCATAACGCATGGTTTGTGCCGGATCCACCTTCGCTGCGATACGCGAAGGGAGCACGAGGATAAGCCATGCGGCCAAAGCCACTCCAATGTTGAGTAACAGCAACATCCATGGATTCATGGCCACGGGTACATGGTCGATATAGTACATTTCAGGGTCGAGAGGCATTATGCGTGTGTATTTCTGAACTACAAGCAATCCGAGGCCAACCGCATTGCCGGCTACCATGCCATACCCGACAAGACGCATGGAGACCGCCACAAACACCCTGCGAACCATGGCCTTCGACGCACCAAGAGAACGCAGCACGCCAATAGTGGAAATGTGTTCGAGCACAATTATGAACAGACCGGCCACGAGAGTGGATGCCGCTACAAGCAGCATAAGAATGAAAATGACTACGACATTGGTATCCAGCAAATCAAGCCAGTTGAGGTATACTGCTCCACTACGCGCCACATTATCCACCGGATACAATTTGTCTATCCCGCCATACTGCCATTCCGCCACAATGGCATCCTGAAGACGACCGGCTGCCACGGCTGCCGAATCCACACCGACTCCGCGGATTTCAAGCTGTGTGCCCCACCCTTCGCCAAGGCCGCTGACGGCGCGCAACATCTCCATGGATGCGTATGCCGTATTTTTATCCCGTTCTTCAATACGGCTTTCGAACAGAGCGACGACACGCGCACGGCGGGCACGTATGTCGCCGCCATCATTTACAAAATAAAGCATCGGCCTGTCACCCACCCCAAGATTCAACATACGGGCAGTAGCAGCGCTCAATACCACATGAGAGGCTGTAGAGTCCGACCCATAATCCGGCCAGACACCGTCTGTCACGCATGAACGCTCGAAAGCATAATCATGCGCGGCGGGGTCGTATGCGGCAAAGTATACGGCCGCAAAGTCGCTGTCGGTCTTAACCACTGCAGGACGCCGGAGTGACAAGGAAAGACGCGCGTCCGGACATACGCCACGAGCCAAGGCTTCCAATGCGCTGTCCTGAAACATGTATTCGTCCACGGCGCCTGAATCAGGATTGTATGCCGGCGTAATACTTACCTCAGCATCAAACCCAAGCACTTTTTCGCGAATCTCATCGCGGAATCCACCCACCACAGCCAAAGTGAATTCCATGACTGCAATCGCGACGGCAACTCCAGCCACGGCTATCACTGCGCCGGTACGGGCGCTGCGCGAACCTCCCGCACCGATACGCAACCGCGATGCTATCCATGCCGATGTATTCATCATGAGTGCAAATTTAGCGAATATCTATTATTTGAACAAATCCGGCCGCCCATCAACTCACCAACAAGGCCCAGACCGGGCTGAAATGAAGCGGGTAGTAATAATATTCCTTTTGGCAAATTTGCGAGCTATGACGTCAAATGTCAAATAAAGTCACGTATGTGCAAAAAAAATCCACCGGAAGAAGTTGTTCCTTTCGGTGGATTTTTGAATTGTACAAATTGGATTGGCGCCCTTAATCTCAAGTCTCAACGAAGAATATTATAAGAAACATATCTTCAATATGATGGCCAGCAACATATTGCAACTATCGAATTAAATATTCTTGCAAATCCAACACAAATAACGCCGTCAACTAAATATCACCCCGAATATCGCCTCAAGCACCGTCACAAAGATTTGTTTGAGAGACAATAATCCGCCCAAAAGAATGTCGATGGCAATATCTGTGAAAGAGAACGGGTCATATTCAAGAAACTCCCATCCCCTGACGTCTAAGCTTATCCTGCCGGCATCCGACACGGCGGTAAGAATAATAGACAACAGAACACCTGATATTGCTCCTATTAATCCGGCCTTCCTGTTATATTTGCCGCATGCTTTTACGATGCCGAATATCGGAAAAAGAAATGCCACTATGCCGACGCGAGTATCGCCATAACAGACCGGAGCAGAATCTATTTTCAATTGGTTGTCACTCATCCGAACCATCAGGCCCAACCAATCTTTGGTGCGGCCCGACACCTCACACCAATAATCCTTATTGGCTTCTACCTTAAATTTGGATTTGAACAATGTTTTTTTTCCGGTATTGATATTGATTTCGATTTCATCTGATTTTATCGGACAATCAATTTCAACAGCGTTGGCAGACTCAATCGGGCCTACTCTCTCTCCGTTAAACTCCACATAGATGTTTTCCTGTTTTACTTCTCCCGACCATGTAAAATGTAACATCGGGATATTTTTTCCGTTTTCCATTCTTTAGTTTATTAAGTGATATTTAAATTTTTCTGTCATGACTTTGAGGACAATCTTACAAATCGCCGATAACATTATTAACACGCCGCCATTCTTCCTGATAAGCCTGCAACGATGATGCCGGGACGTGAATATCTATGTCTGACGGCCCCGCCCAAAATCTAACGGGAGGCTTTACCGCATAGCAATCCACTCTTTTCAAAGAGCTACAACCGCTAAACGCCCAACAGGCACCTGACACAAAATAGTCTAATATGTCCTCAGGGCCTCCACATATGCGAAATGGATCCCAGCAAATTTCCGTCAATGCCTCCGGCAGACTTATGTTCTCAAGAGATTTGCAATTCAAGAATGCATGATGTCCAATAAATCTCAAAGTTGACGGCAATGAAATGCTGTCAAGATTTTGACAACCCGAAAAGGCTCCATCTCCAATGGCAACAACTCCTTCAGGAATGACAATGCTACCGATATTAAGATTTGCAAAAGCGCCTTCGCCTATCTCGGTGACGGTAGACGGTATGTCAATCTTCTCAAGAGACCGTGGTAACGCAGAGAAATAATTAACCAATGTACCGTCTGAAAATCTTCTCTCCTTACACTTGCCTCTTATCGCCTTTGTTTCATAAGTAGTGCCACCTATGGTTATTTTGGCATATGGCTTAACATATGTGACATGTTCGATTTCGTCATAACCGACCACTTCAATATGCGAACCTACCATCTGATACTCAATGTAATCTATATAGAAAGAGTAATCGTCAATAAACGACACGATAGCATTGCGGTTATTGCTGCCGTCCTCTCCGATAACAATCTCATCCGAATTACCGGAACATGCGCATAACACAAGTGTCGCCGTACCAATAATTAGCATACTTATTTTTTTTAATATCCGTTTCATAACACCTCCTTGATTACTTTATTCCACCAATCCCATGAATAGCCTGCCGAGGGATGATATACCCATATGGCGCGGACACGATGCCTGTTGCCAAGCGTATACCATCCGTTCTTGACCTCGTAGCCGTCTATGACCATCGCCTCACCTTCGTCCCATCCGGCAGAAGGCATATTATTCCACATGCGAGTCACTCCCCACACTATGATAAGGTCGGGTTGCAGATTTTCCAGGACTTCAAAGAATGCGTCTTTTGAGTTGCAGAAATCAACCCACTCGGGAGATTTGCGCGAACCATCGAGCGATTTCTGCACATAGTTGTAGAACGCTACCGAATTCCATACCTCACGGCTCTCATCCAAAGAAGTGTCATGGCCGACAAGCGATTTTTCGAATTTACGGAATGTTGCAGTCCACGATGCCTTTTCGCCAGAAAGAAGCACGTCCATGCAATTATTTGTTGTGAAATCACCGCATTCATCGGCATTCTCGAATTTACCACAGTCTCCGCATCCGCCGCAAATGTGCGCTTCGCCCAGAATAAGAATTCTCTTTTTAAAAATGCCGCCGTTTTGGTAGTTTTCTCCTACCCAGGGCTTGAAGAATATATTCCCCATTAGATTCTCCATTAAGCCTCGGTCATCCTCTCGTTGGCGTTTGATGTTATACGAAAAAAGCGTAGGAATCTGTATCTGTCACCGTCCTACTGCTTGAGGCTTCTCGCATTGCCCTATTCATGTCGGACGGCAACTGCAGAAGCCCACGCCTGTATATGCAATCAAAGCATCCGGCCCATATTTCTCCCGAAATATTGTGCCGAAAGCAGAATATTACATATCCACGGGCATCTACCGTTGCTCAATCCTTGACATGAATAAGAAATTTTGCGAGAATTTCAAGCAGTCAAGAATCAGCGCGGATAAACGCTTTCTTATTATGTTCATTACATCCCGCCGCACATGACCCCGGACCGGGGCTTCTGCGTTGCGATCTGCAGCTACAAAATTAACGATTATTTTTCGTTCTTCCAAACAATTATTATAAAATTTGTAAGCTAAACGCGCTAAATGAACCTCAAATTTGTTCGCCACACAAAATTTCCGTAATTTTGCAGACGTAAAAACAAACCATCTACAAACCAATCCGCAAGAAATGAAACTTCTCGAAGGAAAAACAGCCCTTATCACCGGTGCCGCACGCGGCATCGGCCGTGCTATCGCCATGCGATTCGCACAAGAGGGTGCAAATATCGCTTTTACCGACCTTGTAATTGACGAAAACGGCAAAGCCACCGAAGCCGAAATCGAAGCACTCGGCGTGAAATGCAAAGGCTATGCCTCCAATGCAGCCGACTTCAACCAGACAAAGGAAGTAGTGGAAGAAGTAGTCAAGGACTTCGGCCGCATCGACATACTCGTCAACAACGCCGGCATAACAAAAGACGGCCTGATGATGCGCATGACCGAACAGCAGTGGGACGCAGTCATAAATGTCAATCTCAAAAGCGCCTTCAACTTCATCAATGCAGCCCTGCCCACAATGATGCGCCAACGTGCGGGCTCAATCATCAACATGGCATCCGTTGTTGGCGTACACGGCAACGCCGGACAGGCCAACTATGCAGCATCTAAAGCCGGCCTCATCGCACTTGCCAAGAGCATCGCCCAGGAAGTGGGTTCCCGCGGCATCCGCGCCAACGCCATCGCTCCCGGATTCATCGAGACTGCCATGACTGCCGCTCTTCCCGACGATGTGCGCGCCGAATGGTGCAAGAAAATACCCCTTCGTCGCGGAGGAAAGCCCGAAGACATCGCCGATGTGGCCACATTCCTCGCATCCGATATGTCAAGCTATGTGTCCGGCCAGGTAATACAGGTCGACGGCGGCATGAACATGTAATCCCGCACACAAGCAACTGCAACTCAAACACACTGACCGGAGTGCGGCATCGCCGTGCTCCGGTTATAAAATATAACAATGGCTACCGCAAAAAAACTTACCATCGCTGTCGACGGCTACTCCTCGTCGGGCAAAAGTACAATGGCCCGACGCCTTGCCGCGGCTACAGGCTACCGCTATATAGACTCAGGCGCTATGTACCGTGCGGTCACCCTGTATGCGCTCGAGCACGGACTGTTCGACGCAGACGGACAGCCCGATGTCGAAGCTCTCGCAGCCGCATTGCCGCACCTGAAAATAGACTTCTCTCCTGCGGGTGACGACGGACGCCAGCACACACTGCTCAACGGATGCGACGTAGAACATGACATCCGCACTTTACGCGTGTCGGAGCATGTATCGCCTGTGGCTGCCGTGCCGGAAGTGCGCCACGCGTTAGTGGCCATGCAGCAGGCTCTCGGACAGGAAGGCGGCATCGTAATGGACGGCCGGGACATAGGCACAACCGTATTTCCACATGCCGACCTTAAAATATTCGTCAATGCGTCGGCTCGCACGCGGGCAGAACGCCGATTTGCCGAAATGCAGGCGGAAGGCTCACAAGTTGATTTCGAGGAAGTGCTGGCAAACGTGATGCAGCGCGACCATATCGACGAAACACGCACGGAAAGCCCTTTACGCAGAGCTTCCGATGCCATTGACCTCGACAATTCGCACATGACTCCCGAGCAGCAGGATGCATGGCTTATGGAAAAATTCCGCGAGGCAGAGCAAAAAATCTGACATATGGCACGCATCGAAATTGACAAGGAGTCGGGATTCTGCTTCGGGGTAGTCACAGCCATCCGCAAAGCGGAAGAACAACTCGCCGCCGGAACTCCACTCTACTGCCTTGGCGACATCGTGCACAACAGCGACGAGGTGGAAAGATTGCGAGCCAAAGGGCTACGCACCATCACGCACAGCGAGATGGCAGACCTGAGCAACGCACGCGTTCTGTTGCGAGCCCACGGCGAGCCTCCGTCCACATACGCCATGGCACGCGAACGCAACATTGAAATAGTGGACGCAACATGCCCTGTCGTGCTAAAACTCCAGCAAAGGGTTAAAGCCGCCTACGACCGCGAGGGCGAACGGCCGCAGATAGTCATTTACGGCAAACTCGGCCACGCCGAGGTCAACGGCCTCGTGGGACAGACCGACGGACGCGCCATAGTGGTTGAAAACACAGCCGACCTTGACAAACTCGATTATTCGCGAGACATAGCCCTTTTCTCACAGACAACCAAAAGCCTTGAAGGCTATAGCCGGATTATAGCAGAGATACAACGCCGCAAAGACGACGATGTGGTGTTTGAGCACTACGACACCATATGCCGCTCTGTGAGCGGACGCGTCGACCGCCTGCGCAACTTCGCGGCGTCACATGCCGTGGTGCTGTTCGTGGCCGGCACAAAAAGCAGTAATGGGCGCATCCTTTATGACGAATGCCATGCCGTGAATCCCGACACTCATCTTATAGCCAACGCATCACATCTCGACCCAGCATGGCTTAAAGGTGCCGAGAGCGTAGGTATATGCGGAGCCACCAGCACCCCGCTCTGGCTCATGGAGCAAGTGCGCGACGCAGCAGCCGCATACACTTCCGAAGATGAATGATTTCATAGCCATAGACGTAGAGACCGCCAATTTCGAAGCATCAAGCATATGCGCCATAGGCGCAGTAAAAGTAGTAGACGGACGTATTGCAGATTCGTTCTACAGCCTCGTAAAACCCGAACCGGAATATTATTTCCGACGTTGCACAGAAGTGCACGGCCTCACACAAGCCGACACTGACAACGCACCTTGCTTCGACACCGTGTGGCGTAATCTTCAAGAATGGGCAGGAGGCCTTGGCTACGTTGCACACAACGCCGCGTTCGACCTGCGGTGCATCCGGGCTGCATGCCGCGTCTACAGACTGGATGCTCCGGAATATTTCCATTGTACCCTCAAAGCCGCGCGGGCAAAACTGCCACGTGGCATATGCCCGTCGAAATCGCTTGACTCCTTGTGTGATTTCTTCGGCATAAATCTTATAAGACACCATAATGCACTCCACGACGCCGAAGCTTGCGCAAAACTGGCAATAATTCTGTTATGACACGTACTCTCGTATTCCTATGTGCGGCAACAGCGCTATGCTCATGCGGGGGCAACCCGATGGACCGCCCCCACTCGTCGGCCGCCATCGACTCTGCTGCTGCTTACGGACAGCGCGACGCCGCACAGGTGGCAGACAGCACAGCCACCCCCATGCAAAGGGAAGCCGCAATACTTGCCATCCGGCACAAAGAGGCGCATATGCGTGCCATGGGTTATGAAAAGGCTGCTGACTCATACATCAAAGCCGCCAAGAAAATCATCCCCGACAGCATAGACTCCAAAAAGCAATGCAACAACTGACCGAATCGATTCTCAACGCCATAAATCCGGCCACATGCATCTGCTTCGATGCGGAATTCGCACGCGGCATGGAGATGCTCGAACTCTCAATTGTGGACATGCGCGGACACACAATGTACCAGCAGCGGTTCAAACCCCGTCGCTACCGCACCTGGGATTCAGACATACACCATATCACCCCCGCCATGGTGGCCACGGCGCCATCATTTTCCTCCTGCAGGCGGCGAATCCAGGCAATAATTGACAATTGCAGCTACATCGTAGGCTTTGCGGTGCGCGAAAACGACATCAGCAAAATGAAGCGACAGTATGTGCAGGGACTGGATTCAAAACAAGTTCTTGAACTGCGCGACTGGTTTTGGGTGTGCCACGGACGACACCATGGCCTCGACTACCTTCAGGGCATAAGCCTGAAACTATGCTGCGAACAACTCGGAGTGGAACACGACGACAGCAAAGCCCATTCAGCAGCCTATGATGCAGCCGTGACACTCGAATGCTTCAAACTGCTTTTCGACCGGTTCATATCCATATATGGCAACGGACGTAAATACCTGTCTTTTGCAGAGGTAGTGACACATTTCCGCAGCATTTTCAAAAAATACAAATATGAATACGATCTGGAACGCGCTGCCGGCTATTGCGCAATAGTGCGCGCCGGCGACGAATTTCTCCTTAAAGCCACACGCGAAAAACCCGACGCCGGCGAACAGACCATAGCATGCATCGCTGTGTACGACAGAAAGAAAGCCCTAATGCGCTTAAGCGAGAAATTCACGGGTACGACGCGTTGCCGCAGTTTCTTTTTCCACAAACTCACCGATACCCGTCTCGAGTATTTCAGAAAACTTGAGAAAGCATAGCCTGCGCTTTGGCAAGGCTCTCGGGCTTGCCAATATCACACCACAGATACGGGTGTGCGGGTTCATATGCCGTGAACCCGCACACACTGCAATTATCAATATAAAAATCCATAATGGAAAAGCGGCATATGCCGCGGCTATCGGCCTCGGCGCCACGCGCCACAAGATTGTCGTTATATGCTTTCATCGCATCGAGCAGAGATGGCTCAATAACGTGTACGCCACCGAACGCCCGAAACGCCATATCAGAATCCGGCCGGAACCCGCCAGGGCGCACTGCTCCGGTGGTGACATTCGTCCAGCCGTGCATTCGTCCGTCTCTGTCAAACAGCAGATAGCGCGACGTCTCGCGCCCAGCCACAAGCAACGTGGCATCTGCGCCGGTACTGCGATGGGCCGCCACCATTTCATCCAAAGGAAAATCCGTAAGGATGTCGGCATTGTGCACTATCACGGGTTCGTTTCCTCCAAGCCATTTTCCGGCAGCAAGAATTCCGCCTCCGGTTTCAAGCAACAATTCGCGCTCATGGCTCACATGAAGGTCGAGACCAAAGGAATCGTTTGCTCGCAGATATTCGATAATCTGCTCTGCAAAATGATGTACATTCACCACTACTTCACGCACGCCGGATTCACGGAGCCTGACAAGCACACGCTCAAGCATCGTGCGTCCTCCCACCTCCACAAGGGCTTTAGGGTGACTTTTGGTAAACTCTCCCATACGCGTGCCGAGGCCCGCGGCAAAAACAACGGCTTTCATCAGTTGCGCGCAGGAAAGGTCTGCTCTATCTGCTGCTCACGATGCACCAGTTCCACCTTAACTCCGAATTTGGCATTCAGGTGCTCGGCCATATGCTGAGCGCTGTACACAGAGCGGTGACGGCCGCCTGTACACCCGAAGCATACCATGAGGTTGGTGAAACCGCGTTCTATGTACCGTGCCACAGAAGCATCCACGAGGTTGTAGCAATGGCTGAGGAAATCGGTTATTTCCCCATCGTCTTCAAGAAACTTTATGACATTGGCATCAAGCCCCGTGAATGGTTTATACCGCTCATATTTACCGGGGTTGTTCACGGCACGGCAGTCAAACACAAAGCCGCCGCCGTTGCCAGAAGCGTCGTTCGGTATGCCTGTCTTGTATGCGAATGACATCACTTTCACCGTGAGAGAACGCTTGTCGGCTTCCGATGAAAATTGTTTCAGTCCGCACAATTCGCGCAGCACCGAAGTAAGATACGGATATTCAGCGAAAGGCTCTTTCAACAATTCCCGCAGATTTGCCACCGCAAACGGCACACTCTGCATAAAATGGGGCTTTTTCTCGAAATATCCGCGGAAGCCGTATGCACCCAACACCTGCAACGTACGGAACAGGACAAAATGGCGCAACTGTTCCATAAAATATGCTTCATCCACAGGCACATAGCGCCGGAGCGAATCTATGTATTCATGTATAAGTTCGGAACGCAGCGAATCCGGAAAATTTGCCTTTGCCTGCCACAGGAATGACGCTACATCGTAGAAATACGGTCCTTTACGTCCGCCCTGGAAATCGATGAAGTACGGATTGCCATCGCACAGCATCACATTTCTCGACTGAAAGTCGCGATACATGAAAGTGCTGCTCATCGAGCGCATAAGCACCTCGGCCATGGCCTGGAAATCGTCTTCCAGGCGGTCTTCCTGAAACTCCAGTCCGGTGGCTTTAAGAAAGCAGTATTTGAAATAGTTCAAATCCCACAGCACCGTACGCGTGTCGAACTGCGGCAAAGGATAGCACTTGCTGAAGTCAAGCCCCACCGCGCCATTGAACTGCAAATCAGGGAGCAGGCGAATGGTGCGAGACAGCAATTCGCGTTCCTCGGCCGAAAACGAGCGCGTAAGACGCCCTTTTTCTATGGCTCCGAACAATATTGAATCGCCGAGGTCGCTCTGAAGATAGGCCATGCTGTCGTCGCTTACAGCAACGACTTCGGGCACCGGCAATCCGCGTTCGCCAAAATGACGCGCAAGCTCAATAAACGCGATATTCTCCTCGCGGCTCGTGCCAAGCACCCCAACGAGGCTGCGCACACCGCGCAAACGATAATAACGACGATTGGAGCCTGAGGCGGCAAGACCTTCAATATCTGTAGGTTCCGAGCCGGTCACATCCCGGTACAATGTTATAAGTGCGTTGGTATCCATTTCTGTTTCAGTGTCCGTATTCGGAAAGGAATTTTATGCGAACAAGCCTTACTTCCTCCTCGCTATAGTCGGGGCAAAGCTCGGCGAAAGCTTCTTTTATGTCATCGCTTTGGCTCTCACGGAAGTAGTCGCAGATTTCTTCTTCTTCTTCCGGGTCGAGAATCTCGTCGATGAAATATTTGATGTTCACTTTATTGCCGGCATTCACGATAGCCTCTATATTGTCGAGCAGCTGGTCGAACTCAAGACCGTTGAACGACGCAACCTCACGCAAGTCTATCTTGCGGTCGATGCTTTTGATGATAGAAATCTTAAGATTTCCGGGCATAGGCACTTTGCGCACCCGCAAGTCCTCCGGACGCTCGATTTCGTTGTCGTCCACATAAGTCTTGATGACTTTTACAAACTCCTCTCCATAACGTTTGGCTTTGCCTGCGCCCACGCCGGGGATATTCTGCAACTCCTCGACCGTCACAGGGTAAGTTGTCGCCATGGCTTCAAGCGATGGCTCCTGGAATATCACGAAAGGCGGCAAGTCGAGTTTAGACGCCGTCTTTTTACGCAAAGCCAACAGAATGGCGTAAAGTTCAGGGTCGGCCGCACATCCGGAGCCTGCCTTTGCCTCTTCTTCCTCTTCATCGTCAAAATCGTTGTCTTCTACGATTTTGAACGATACTGGCTTTTTCATAAAAGCACGTCCTTTGTCGCTTATGCGCAACAACCCGTAGTTTTCGATGTCGCGCTCTATATAGCCGGCAAGAATAGCCTGACGCAGAACGGCGTTGATATGGCGCGGGTCTTCTCCCTGACACGAACCGAACACTTCCAATTCGTCATGGCCATAATCCCGTATTTTAGCATTAGCATGGCCACGCAACACATCCAAGATGTATTCGGCCTTGAACTTTTCCTTTAAGGCGGAAATCGCATCAAGCACCGCCAACAAATCGTCTTTTGCTTCCACTTTTTTCTGAGTGCTCCGGCAATTATCGCAGTTTCCGCAATTTTCGTCCGTGAATTCCTCGCCGAAATAATGCAGGATGCTGCGTCTGCGGCAAACGGAAGATTCGGCATAGGCCGCAGTCTCCATCAGCAGCTGTTTGCCTATCTCCTGCTCGTTTACGGGCTTGCCCTGCATGAACTTCTCCATCTTCTGCAAATCCTTGTAGGCATAGAATGTCAGGCAGTAGCCCTCGCCGCCGTCGCGGCCCGCCCTGCCGGTTTCCTGATAATACCCTTCAAGGCTCTTAGGCATGTCGTAATGTATGACATAACGCACATCCGGCTTGTCGATGCCCATACCGAATGCGATAGTGGCCACTATGACATCGACTTTTTCCAACAGGAATGCGTCCTGATTGTCTGAGCGTGTGGCGCTGTCCATCCCCGCATGGTAAGGCAGCGCAGGGATATTGTTCACCTTCAGGAACTCCGCCAGCTCTTCCACCTTCTTGCGGCTGAGGCAATATATGATGCCGCTTTTGCCACGCCGCTGGCTTATGAAGCGTATGATGTCGCGGTCTATGTTCTTAGTCTTGGGACGCACCTCATAATAGAGGTTCGTGCGGTTGAAAGACGACTTGAACAGCGAGGCATCGCTCATGCCAAGGTTTTTCTGAATATCGTGGCGCACCTTGGGGGTGGCAGCCGCAGTAAGAGCAATGAGAGGACGTGCACCTATTTCATTAATGATAGGACGTATGCGCCTGTACTCCGGACGGAAATCATGCCCCCACTCCGAAATACAGTGGGCTTCGTCAATAGCGTAGAACGAAATCTTTACACTTTTGAGAAACTCTATATTGTCTTCTTTCGTAAGGGATTCCGGCGCTACATAAAGCAACTTCGTACGCCCGGCCGTGACATCGGCCTTCACCTGGTCGACAGCCGCACGGTTCAGCGACGAATTGAGGAAATGAGCCACACAGTCATTCTCACTGAATCCGCGCATTGCATCCACCTGGTTCTTCATCAGAGCTATGAGCGGAGATACTACAACGGCCGTGCCCTCCATCATCATGGCAGGCAACTGGTAGCACAACGATTTGCCCCCTCCTGTAGGCATGAGGACAAATGTGTCGTGGCCTTCAAGCAGGTTTGTTATTATGGCCTGCTGGTTGCCTTTGAATGTGTCGAAACCGAAGTATCGCTTCAAGGCTTCGGAGAGCGAGAGGGGCGTTGTCATGGTTGGAGAAGGCTGTGTGTGTGTTAGAAATTCACGTTACTACGGTAATTGTTCGGAGATAATTGTGTTATACCTTATGAATGATAATGATTGTTCGGATTACAATGATGCTGCTTCAAGATGGGCGGCTTCAACGCGTTTGCGCGCATATTCGCGTGTCACGATATATTCCTTGACTCCGAGCGAAGGCACTTCAAACATGGCATCCACCATTATGGTTTCCACTATGCCGCGGAGGCCTCGCGCTCCGAGTCTGAACTCCACAGCCTTGTCCACGATGTAGTCGAGGCAGTCGGGAGCGAACTGTAATTTTACGCCGTCCATGGCAAAAAGTTTTTCATACTGACGCGTAATAGCGTTGCGAGGCTCGGTGAGCACGCGCAAGAGAGCCTCGCGGTCAAGCGATTCGAGATGAGTTATCACCGGCAGACGGCCTATTATTTCCGGAATCAGCCCATAGCTTTTCAAATCCTGAGGAGCAACGTATTTTATAAAATCCTCGGGCTTGATGCGTCTTACCTTGTTATCGGTGTTGAATCCGACCACGCGCGAGTTCAGACGATGCGCCACTTTCTGCTCGATACCCTCGAAAGCACCACCGCATATGAACAATATGTTTTTCGTGTCCACGGCTATCATTTTCTGCTCCGGATGCTTGCGGCCTCCTTGTGGCGGAACAAGCACCACCGAGCCTTCAAGAAGCTTCAGCAGTCCTTGCTGGACACCCTCGCCGCTCACGTCCCGCGTGATGGAGGGATTGTCGCCCTTACGGCCTATCTTATCGATTTCGTCGATGAATACTATGCCGCGCTGGGCACGGTCCACGTCATAGTCGGCGGCCTGCAAAAGGCGTGTAAGCAGGCTTTCAATGTCCTCGCCCACATATCCGGCCTGCGTCAGAACCGTAGCGTCCACAATGGTGAACGGCACGTCGAGCAGACGGGCAATGGTTTTGGCAAGCAGAGTCTTGCCAGTTCCCGTAGGACCGACGAGTATGATGTTGCTTTTCTCTATATCCACGTCGTCGTCCGTATCGGGCTGCAGCAGACGTTTATAGTGATTGTACACCGACACCGCCAAATAACGCTTGGCTTCATCCTGGCCTATAACGTACCGATCAAGGAAATCCTTTATTTCGGAAGGCTTGGGCACTTCCGCGAGCGAGCCTTCCATAGGCTTGCCCACAGCACGCGCGTCAGCTTCATTGCCGTCCAGCATATTGTGTATGGCTTCCACACAATCAATGCATACGGCAGTATCTCCTCCGGGAGCGGGCACGAGCTGCGCCCCGTCGGCCACACTGCGGCCGCAGAACATACAATTTATGTTTTTCTTGCGCGGCATCAGTGCTTGGCTTTGATTAGCAGGTGGTCTATCATACCATATTCCTTGGCTTCCTCAGCCGTCATCCAATAGTCGCGGTCAGAGTCGCGCTCCACTTTCTCTATGTCCTGGCCGCTATGATCGGCAATTATACTATAGAGCTCATGCTTGAGTTTCAGAATCTCACGCGCCGTGATTTCAATATCGCTGGCCTGACCCTGAGCCCCGCCCATGGGCTGGTGTATCATCACTCGCGAATGCGGCAAAGCAAAACGCTTGCCTTTGGCTCCGGCCACAAGCAGAACTGCAGCCATGGATGCGGCCATACCGGTGCAGATGGTGGCGACATCGCTCTGTATGTACTGCATGGTGTCATATATGCCAAGACCGGCGTATACGCTTCCTCCGGGAGAGTTTATATATATGTTCACATCCTTGCCGGGGTCATTGTTGTCGAGAAACAGCAACTGGGCCTGAATGACATTGGCACTGTAGTCGTTAACGTCCGTTCCGAGAAAGATTATGCGATCCATCATCAGGCGCGAGAAAACGTCCATCTGAGCCACATTCAGCTGACGTTCTTCTATAATGGTCGGTGATATATAACTTGAGCGTATGGACTGCGACGTGGCCGAGGTATACTGGTCAAGCGCCAGTCCGTTCATGCCGAGATGCTTCACGGCAAAATTGCGGAAGTCGTTTTTATTTGTCATATCCTATTGGTGAATTTGTTGTCATAGCATATTATAATTCAAAGTTAATCATTTTTTTGCCAATTTGCAAAACGGCCCACACTTTTTTTGTGCCTTATAATAAAAAAAATAATCTGCCGCGGGCGCAATTCCCGCGGCAGATTATTTTATGCACTTACAAGACTTATTCAGCCTCGCCTGCTTTGTTACGCTCCTCTACAAGAGCCTTGAATTCGTCGAGGCTCACGGTCTTTTCATCGGCAGTGATGGCCTGACGAACGGCATAGTACATCTTTCCATAACGCACTTCGTCGTAGATGCGCTCACGGAAATTATCGTTGGAAAGGAAACGCTTTGCTGTGTCGGCCACTGTTTCATCGTCAAGGTTATACATGCCATACTGGGCGAACTGCTGGCGGGCAACTGCCGTGGCGCGAGACATCAAATCGTTCTCCTCCACGCGCACTTCAAGAGCCTTGCAAACAGCATCGCTGATGAGTTGCCATTTAAGTCCGGGCACCATCTGCTCCATACGCTCGTCCACGTTCTCGTCGTTGAACTCCTCAGGGTTGTTAGCCTTGAGAATGCGTTTGAGTGTATCGAGCGGGAGAGCGATATTTCCGTAAGTTTCCACAAGATACTTGTGAGCGTCGTCGCTGAAAAGGGCTTCCGAATTGGGACGCAGCTGGCCGGCAATCATATTGGAAAGAGCCTGTTTGTACTCGTCTTCGTTGTGCACTTTGTCCGGACCGAACACATTGGTATAGTATTCGTCGCCGAGTTCGGCAGGACGGGCTACGATGATTTCCGAAATGGCAAGTTCGAAATCGCATTTAACGCCGGCTGCAACTTCCTTGTCTATATGCAGCATCGAAGCAAGTTCGACGGTATTGTCGCCGGATGCGGCGGTAGGGTTGAAGCGCACCTTGTCGCCAACCTTCTTGCCAATGAACAGTTCGGCCTGAGCTTTGTCGGCAAAAGTGAAGGGAGCCACGATTCCGTCGATGACCTGAATGGCATCATCGGATGTGACTACGTTGCCTTCTGCGTCAAGCTGCATGATGGTGCCTTTGACAAGAGCCTTTTCGTCGACTTCCTCGCCGGGTACCTGAGCACCGAACTGCTCGCGCAAAGCCTTGTCCTGTTCCTCTACCATCTTTTCGTCTACAGCAATGGTATAGAACGGAAGATTTACGCTCTTGTCGAGCTTGACGTCTATAACAGGAGCCAAAGCTATCTCGTACTCAAACGTATAGTCTTTGTCGGTAAGGTTGATTTCAGTAACATTGAGAGCAAGAGGATTGCCGAGAGCATGGATGCCCTCTTTCTCAATGAAATCATACACGGCATGAGCCGATTCGCGGTTGATAATATCGCTTTTCACCTCGCGGCCGAAACGACGGCGAAGCTGGTCGATGCTGATGTGGCCTTTGCGGAAGCCGGGTATAACATGGGTCTGGCCGATACGCTTAAGTTCGGCGTTCACTTTGTCTTTATAATCCGCCTCGTCGAGCTTCACCACGATTTTCGCTGAGGTCTCGCTCAAGGGCTCCTTGCTGATATTCATAATACAAAATATGTGTTGATGATTTTTCTTTCGGAATTTCGAAATGCAAAGTTAAGTATTTTTCCCGACACAAAGCACGAATACACTGATTTTTTCGTAACTTCGCAGGCAAATTTCGACTATGCGTCCTCTTTTCCGTTTCAAACAATTCGCTATGACCGACGAGCACTGCGGCATGCGCATCGGCACCGACGGTGTGCTGCTCGGTGCATGGACACATATCTCACAGAGCACGAAAACGATAGCCGACATCGGCACCGGATGCGGCATAATAGCCCTGATGCTCGCACAACGCGCGCCGCACGCAAACATGACGGCCGTAGAAATCGATTCCGGCGCATGCGCCGACGCACGATGCAATTTCGAAGCATCGCCTTTCGCCGCCCGAATAGCCCTTAAGGAAAGCTGTTTTTCAGAGCTGAAAGCCGACGAACATTTCGACCTGATGGTAAGCAACCCGCCATTTTTCACCGAAACCCTGCAAGCAAATGACCCCAGCCGGGCGACGGCACGTCATGCAGGCTCGCTCAGTTTCGACAACCTCGCAAAGCGATGCAATGAATTTCTATCTCCGACAGGACGGCTTGCTGTAATACTTCCATATTCGCAGGACGATGAAACCATTATGACTGCCGCCATGAATCGTCTACACCCTGCCAGACACTGCGTCGTGTCCGACAGACCGGCCACACAACCCATACGCAGTCTCTGGGAGTTTTCATTAACCGAAGAACACTGCGAACAAAGCCACCTTACGATACGTAATACTGACGGCACATTCTCCGACAAATACATTTCACTAACAAAAGAATTTCACATTTTTCTATAATGGCCGCACCTCTGCCCGACATACGCCCCGACTCGTTGCTGCTCACCCGCCGCAGCCGTATCACCCTATTCTGCTGCACAGCCGTGCTCGGCTATCTGCTTACAGGGCTACTCACAACACTGCTAATCTATAAATTCGGGACCGCCAACGCACGCGTGCTCCGCATTGCAGCCATAGCCCAGGACATACTGGCTCTTATTGCACCCGCACTTGTCACAGCAATGATGGTGACAAGGCTCCCGGCTCAACTGCTTGAACTGCGCGGCGGAGTGCCCGGCAGATTATGGATGGCCGCACTGCCTGTAATGATTATCGCAGCGCCTGCCATGAACTGCGTAATCGAATTCAACCAAAACATAGAGGCTACCGGCGCGCTAAGCGCCATCGTAGAGAAAATGCGCTCCATGGAAGAAAACGCCTCGGCAATGATAGAATGTATGCAAGGCAACGGCACTTGGCCCGACTTGCTGATGAATATCCTCATCATAGGCATAGCGGCCGGAGTGTCGGAAGAACTCTTTTTCCGCGGAGCGCTGCAACGCTTGCTCTCCACCGGCGGCGTAAACATCCATGCCGCCATATGGATAAGCGCCATTGTATTCAGCGCTGTACACATGCAGTTCTTCGGGTTCATACCCCGCACGCTACTCGGCGCCTATTTCGGGTATTTATTGGTATGGGGACGTTCGTTATGGCTTCCGGCAGCCGCACACGCACTGAACAACACCATCTACGTCATCGCCCAATGGTACTATACCCGCACCGGAACACCGGATGTGACGGTCGACAACGTAGGCCTCGGCGGCACATGGCCCGCGGCAATAGCCAGTGCGATTGCCACAGCCTTGTTCATTGCCACGGCATACCGTCTGCGTCGCCGTTAGGATATTGCCTTAATCGAGTTTCTTGCGACGGAATATAAAGTTGCGGCCAAGATATTTCTCTCGCACGACAGGGTTCTCCGCCAATTCTTCCGACGTACCCTGAAACAGTATGCGACCGTCGAAAAGCAGATACGCACGGTCTGTGATACTTAACGTCTCCGGCGCATTGTGGTCTGTAATCAGGATGCCTATATTCTTCTCTTTGAGTTTATAGACTATGCCTTGAATATCCTCTACAGCAATAGGGTCGACACCGGCAAAAGGCTCGTCGAGCATTATAAACTTAGGGTCAATGGCAAGACAGCGCGCTATTTCGGTGCGTCGGCGTTCGCCGCCGCTTAGCTGGTCGCCCAAGTTGCGGCGCACTTTCTGAAGACGGAACTCCGACAACAGGCTTTCAAGAATATCGCGTTGCTCCTCACGCGTATGCTGCGTCATCTGCAACACTGCTCGGATATTATCCTCCACACTGAGTTTCCGGAATACCGAAGGCTCTTGCGCAAGATAGCCTATGCCGGTCTGTGCACGTTTGTACACAGGATATTTCGTAATATTCTCATTGTCGAGAAATATCTGTCCTTCGTTGGGCTGAATCAGCCCGACCGTCATATAAAACGTGGTGGTTTTACCGGCTCCGTTCGGCCCGAGCAGTCCCACTATCTCGCCTTGGCGCACCTCGATGTTCACATGGTTCACAACCGTGCGTTTTCCATATTTTTTCACGAGATTATCGGTGCGCAGCACCATTCCGCCACCATATGTCCGTTCTTCGGGCATCGGGGACGACTCTGCGTCCACACCGACTTCCGAGAAAACCGGCGCCACGGCCTCGGTTTTCTCATCGGCACGCGTCCGGTCGAAGTGAAAGGATATTCCCATTCCGAAATCAGAGATTTTTGCGCAGACGGCTCTTTATGTAGTCGGTGAGCAGGCCTATGGCCACTGTATTGCTGCCGCCCTGCGGCACAATAAGGTCGGAGAATCGTTTGCAGGGCTCTATATGCTGCAGATGCATCGGCTTGAGCACATCCTGATAACGGTCTATCACCATCTGCGGAGTGCGTCCGCGCTCAATGCAATCGCGTGCTATCACACGTATCAGACGCTCGTCCGCATCAGCATCCACAAACACTTTCACATCGAGCATATCGCGCAGTCCGGCGTCTGTGAGAACAAGAATGCCTTCGACAATTACGACATCGCGCGGCTCCACAGCCACAGTCTCCGCCTGACGCGTGCAGGACAGGTAGCTATATGTGGGCATCTGTATGGTTTTACCCTCCTTAAGTTCACAAAGATGCTTGACAAGCAACGGCCACTCAATGGCATCAGGTTCGTCAAAATTAATCTTGCTCCTCAACTCAGGCGGTATATGGCTCGAGTCTTTATAATAGGAGTCCTGGCGCAGAACTGCAACTTCGCCCTGCGAGAGGGAGTTTATTATCTTGTTGACTACGGTGGTCTTACCGCTTCCGGTGCCACCGGCTATACCGATGATTAGCATTGGGGGCTTGTAGGTTGAATATGTTTATTGCCGCGAATTTACAATTTTTTTTTGGCTTCCGGGCCATAGCGGCATAAAAATTGTGTAACTTTGCAACAAATGGAATACGTCCAAGGTCTGACAATTGTAATTCCGGTGCACAACCGTGCGCACATAGTTCGCCGCACTCTCGCTTCGGTGGAGGCGCAGACTCTACGCCCTCTGCGTGTCGTGCTTGTCGACAACGCGTCCACCGACAACTCGCTGGAGATTCTGCGCAGTTGGGCAAAAGCGCCTCACGGACTTGATGTAACCGTCGTGGAAGAATGCCGCCCGGGCTCCACTGCCGCAAGAAACCGCGGACTGAAGGAGGTGAAGACGGAGTGGACTATGTTTTTCGACTCCGACGACACAATGCGCCCGAACCACTGCGAGCGCGCGTTGTCGTACTCCAATGATGCCGATATGGTGGGATGGAATGTCTGCATGCACATGCCTTACGGACGAACAAGCATAAAGCGTTTTTACTGCGGTGACGCCCAGTTCCATTCTCTTTTCCACGGCTCCACCGCTACCCAGCGATACATGGCACGTACATCCTTGTTCCGCCGGGCCGGCCTATGGAATGAAAAAATAAAGTACTGGAACGACATCGAACTTGGAGCACGCCTTCTTGCATTGAAACCACGCATTCGCCATGCGGGGAAACAGATAAGCGTCGATGTATTCTTTCAGAAAGAATCCATAACCGGCACGTCCTACAGCATGCGGACAAAAGACGCCGAGGCCGCATTGAAATCCATAGGACACACCCTCGGCGAGGAAAAAGAGCTGTGGATCGACACCAAACACGCCATCCTTGCCGCGGACTGCACCCGCGAGGGTTCGCCGGAAGGGCGAAAGATACTGGATGCCATTCTGCTCCGACACAATGGCGCCAGACGCATATTACTTAAATCCGTATATCATTTCCGCCGTTTCGGCGGACGCGGCGTAGCACGCCTCATACGCCCCCTGCTATGAATGAGCCCAAAGTATCTGTAATCGTACTCAGCTATAACAGCGCAGCGACAGTGGAACAGGCCCTTGATTCCGTACTCGGGCAAGTGTGCACGTTCGAGTATGAAGTGGTAGTTGGCGACGATGCCTCTATCGACGGCACGCAGGAGATACTGAAACGCTACCTACTGAGGCACCCCGACAAAGTACGCCTGATGCTCGCCGATAAAAACCGGGGTCTGCAAGACAACTATTTCGACTGCATGGAACACTGCCGTGCCGATATTATAGCAGATTGCGCCGCCGACGACTATTGGCACGACTGCCACCGGCTGCAAAAAATGGCGGACGCCCTTGAGTCACGCCCCGACGCTGCAATGGTATATACCGACTGGAGCTGTCTTGACGAAAACACAGGCCAAATCCGACGGGCCTATCCACGCATCCGGCACAACACCGGCCGTGGAGCGCTTACCCTCACCATACTCACATCCACCGGCGCACCTGCCGTGCACTTGAGCGCAACCCTATATCGAAAAAGCGCAATAGCCGCGGAATACACCAAGCATCGCGACGACATATATCGATGCCGCGATTTCGCATGCGAGGACCTGCCTGTCCTCGTGGCCCTGAGTCGCGCGGGAGCAAACATTTATCTCGCGACAGATTCGCTTGTATACCGGACAGGACACTCGTCAGTATCCTCGGAAGAAAATCCTGCAAAAGCGGCGCGTTTTTCTCTTGCCGGCATCAGACTGCGCATAAAACTCATGAAACGCCACAATATGCTCCACACCGTGCAGGCAAAAACGCATCTCGAGGCATCATGCCGTTTTGCATTGTCGATGGCCATATTATCGGACGACAAGGCGCTCGTAAACGAAGCGATATACATGGCGAAACGGATTCCGGCAAGTTCTACAAAACTGCGTTTGACGCGTGCCGCACTCGGATTGCCCGGCGGACGTTCGCTACTGCGGTTTCTAAAGCGATTTACTTTGAATCTTCGCCGCCGAAAGTCTCTTTGAGTTTGGGGTTGACAGGCCCGAATATGCAGCGCTCGAATTTGGTCTTGAACACTTCGAAACACTTATTGCAACGAATGCAACGCGACTGCTCGGCCTCACCTGCACGCATGCGCGCTATAAAATCGGGCTGTGTCAGCAATGTGCGCCCCAACGAAGCCATATCCACGGCATCAAGCGCACGCTCTATAGTGGCACGTGAAAATATGCCTCCGACAAGTGCCACAACAAGTTCCGGACAAGCCTCCTTTACACGCCTGGCAGCATCTATAAAATAGCATTCCGCCGAACGCGCCTGCTTGGCAAAACTCATTCCGCTTACATCCACAAGGTCTACTCCCGCGGCTTGCAGTTCACGGGCATAATCCACAAGCATGTATTCATCATCAATGCCTGCGAGTGTGTTGTGTGCGTTCAATTTAACAAAAATCCCGAATTCGGAACCACATCTACTGCGTATTCCCTCCACAATATGGCGTGTGAGACGGAGACGGCCTGACGCATCGCCGCCATACTCGTCGGTGCGGCGGTTTATATCGGCGTTGAGCATGGAAGCAAGCATGTACCAATGGGCGGCATGCACCTCAACAGCATCAAAACCGGCAGTCTGCGCGCGCGCGGCCGCATCCACAAACAGCCCGCCTATCGACTTCAAACTATCGGACGGGAGTTCGTTGAAATCGACCCGTTTCATTCCCCTCGAGCCGGCATGAGAAATCTGCGCCACGGCTACTCCGCCATATTCATGCACCTTGTCGGCTATGCGCCGCAGCCCGTCGATTTTGCCATCGTCGCCTGCGCTGAGCTGCACCGGATCGGCGCGGCCGTCAAGCTCGGGCAGCACACTGATATGTCCTGTTATTATCGTGCCTATTTCGCTACGCGCCAATACATCATACATATCTATCTGAGCATCGCTCACTGTGCCGTCACGATTGCCGAGATGGTCGTTCACGGCACTGCGCATTATACGGTTTCCGGCTTCTATGCTGCCAATTGTAATGGGTGAAAACGGGTCTTTCTTGTCCATGCGACAGAATATTTATATCTATTCATAACACCGGAAACGTCGCACGAGTTCACTCCGCCGCCACACTCTGCATTTCCACCAAACGGCGGTAATAGCCGTCAATGGCCATAAGTTCGTTGTGTGTGCCACGTTCGACTATCTCGCCTTCGTGCATAACGCATATCATAGATGCATTCCTTATAGTGCTGAGACGATGGGCTATGACTATTGTTGTGCGGTTCTGCATCAACCTTTCGAGCGCCTGCTGCACAAGCACTTCGCTTTCTGTGTCGAGAGCCGAGGTGGCCTCGTCGAGAATCAATACAGGAGGATTTTTGAGAATGGCACGGGCTATGCTGATGCGCTGTCGCTGTCCGCCGGAAAGACGGCATCCCCGGTCGCCTATGACCGTGTCGTAGCCCATCTCAGAGTCAACGATGAAGTCGTGCGCGTTGGCTATTCGCGCAGCAGCCTCCACCTGCTCCATAGTGGCATGCTCGACTCCGAAAGTTATATTGTTGTAGAAAGTGTCGTTGAACAATATCGCCTCCTGATTCACATTGCCCATGAGAGAGCGAAGATCGTGCACACGCAGTTGCCGCACGTCCACGCCGTTTATGCTGATGCTGCCGTTCTGCACGTCGTAGAAACGGGGCAACAAATCGGCCAAAGTACTTTTGCCTGAACCGCTTTGTCCCACGAGCGCGATGGTGGAGCCGGCCGGAATGTGAAGATTCACACCTTTTATCACATGATGTTCGCCATAACTGAAATCCACATCTTTATAATCTATCGACACAAGTGCCTCAGGCAACGGCATCGGGTCGGCTGGATCGGCGATAGGATTGCTTGCATTCAAAATCACATCCACACGCTGCATGGAAGCAAGACCCTTCTGTATGCTGTAGGCCGCCTTTGAAAGATCTTTTGCCGGATTTATTATGGAATAGAATATCACCATATAGTAAATGAACGCGGCGGCATTCATTCCCGAATAGCCCGAAAGGATTATCGTGCCACCGAACCACAACACAACCGCTATGGCCGCCGTTCCAAGAAACTCGCTCATGGGATGCGCCAACGACTGACGTCTGGCCACCTTGTTGCTGAGATGGTAAAATTCCTGGTTTTCCTCATAAAAGCGACGCCGCACTTTCGCCTCGGCATTGAAAGCCTTTATTATCCGCAGACCGCCGAGGGTCTCCTCTATGTTCGACATCAATACGCCCCATTGGGTCTGTCCCTCCAGTGACTTGCGTTTAAGTTTTTTGCCGACATTGCCCATAACCGTACCGGCAATGGGCAACAAAAGGAACACAAAAACCGTGAGTTGCCATGAAATCACAATCATGGCCGTTATGCACACGATTATCATTACCGGGTTCTTGAACATCATGTCGAGCGACGCCATGATGGAATTTTCAATTTCAGCCACATCGCCGCTCATGCGTGCCATAATGTCGCCCTTGCGCTCAGTGGTGAAAAAGGATATGGGGAGACGGGTGATTTTGTCATATAGATAGTTCCGGATGTCACGCACGATGCCTGAGCGCAAAGGTATTATAAAATATGCGCTCATGTAGGTCGCCCCCGTCTTCAGAGCCGTCATCACCACCAGTGCGGCAGCAAGCAACGCAAGCGTGCGGCTCTGCCCGAGACGCAATATCGACTCCTGCGTATAGTAATAGAAATTGTTCACGGCTACCTCCTTTATGCCGGCAGCTCCCATGGCCATATATTCGTAATGCCCTTCGCTTATGCCGAAAAGCATCTCAAGAATGGGTACAATAAGCGCAAAAGAGAACAATGTCAATATGGCCGCAAGTATATTGAACAATATATTGAGAGCCAAATATTTCTTATACGGAGGCACAAAGCGCCTGAGCAGGTTCCAAAAATCTTTCATTGTAGGTTGAAGCTACTGTTATTGTTGCAAAATTAACGATTTACAGCCACATATACAAATGCAGAGAGCCGCCGTAATCACTACGGCGGCTTCCCGGAAGCTCAATATTCAACAAATTTATGATTTCTATGCCAGAAACGCCATGGACGGCGCAGCCACCGAAAGTGCGCACATCATGAAACAGCCTTTAATCATGTTGGCCATTACAAAAAGAGCGGCAATGAGCAGCACCTCAATGATGATGGATGAAACTATAAAGGCGACAGGGACACTGCGCGAGCCGAAAAGCGACGCACACGCCGCCCATACTATAACCACACAGGGAACGACAGCCACAAGACCAGCCAATATCATAGTCCACAGCTCATAGCTGAACCTCGGAAGCGACAACGAAACACCGATATTCGACGCCAGTTCGAAATTGCCGTAGCATAGGCCAAGAAGCAATGCCGTGCCGCCAAGAATAACGAACACAACAGCCGTTACCCCTACAATTGAACCCAAGACGAGCAGCAGAACCATCACACACTTTCCAAGCAGACGAAAGGAGCCGGAGAGGAAAGACCCGAAACTGTCGGCAGCACCACGAACACAACTGTCCCCGCCATATGGAGGAGGCGTTGCCGTGTCAAGAACTGTCTGCCCTACTCCGTCCACCGTGACGGGGCGGCCCTGCATCTCAAGAATCTGACGCGACGTACTGGCCGGAGGCACCACCATCCACATCACAAGATAAACCACCACGAAAGGTATCACATAAGAGCATAATGCAAGCACCACAACAAGCAGACGCATTATGTTGCAGTCCCACTTAAGATAGCTTGCGAGGCCGCTTATAACGCCTCCGAACACTTTATTACGCGTGTCGCGGTACAGACGCCTGTTTTTGGGAAGATTCACACTGATAAACGACCAGTCCTTGTTAGCGCCGCCGGCGCCGTCTTCGCCATCCTCGCTTATCTGCTCCGGACGCCCCATCCTGTCTATGACCTCATTGACATCGGAAAGATTCACCACAGAGGCTCCAGCCGCAATTTTATCCTCAAATATTTCAGCCACGCGGCCCTCTATGTCGCATACGATTTCCTGCCCTTCTTCGCCCGGAAATGACGCCCGCAACTGCGTGAAATACTTTTGCAAAAGGTTGTAGGCATCTTCGTCTATGTAATAGATTTTGCCACTGATATTTGCCGGAAATGTCTTTTTCATTTTTATAGTTGATTACGAATTTACGTTTTTAAGATGTTCCACCGAATGGCTTATCTCCAGCCATGCCGTATCCAGCTGCTCAAGAAAACCGATTCCTGCCGGTGTCAGCGAATAATACTTCCGTGGAGGCCCTGCCTTGGACTCCTGCCACCTATAAGCAAGCAAGCCGTCGTTTTTGAGACGGGTGAGCAATGGATAGAGCGTGCCCTCCATCACTATAAGATGGGCTTCTTTCATAAGCCCTATCATTTCGGACGCATATGCGTCGCCGCGCTTCAATAGCAAAAGAACGCAATATTCAAGCATTCCTTTACGCATCTGAGATTTTAAATTCTCTATATTCATCTCGTATTTCTTTACGATGCAAAAATACAACGCCATATAATACCATGCAATACATGGTACTATAATTTATCATTGATTAACTATTACAAACACAATAGTGAACAATTGTTAAAAATTGAAGCGCAATTAAACTTACAACCTTGCAAATCGTCTTATAATAAATAGCTTCAAAAACATCTCGACGACTCGAGTAAAAAAATAACTTTTTAGTTTGACGGAAAACGCCGACTCGCGAAGAATCGGCGTTTTTTGCGTCTTAATACAAACACATATCCATCAAAAAACGCAGGTTTTTCGCTAATTTTGCAGTCATGAAACTGAAAGGCTATCTGTTAGCGGCCATTGCCGCCGCCACATACGGCACGAATCCTGCATTTGCCGTTCCGCTTTACGAGCAAGGAATGAACCCCAATTCCGTACTGCTGTTCCGCTATATGATGGGGCTTCCCGTCCTTGCTGCGATGCTGATATGGCGCGGACATCCAATAGCCTTGCAACAGCGCGAAATTATGCCTCTCGCCGTACTAGGCCTGTTGATGGGCACATCGTCGCTGACTCTGTTCGAAGCCTACAACTACATGAACTCAGGCGTGGCGTCCACTCTGCTATTCGTATATCCTGTGATGGTGGCCCTGCTCATGACTTTCTTTTTTCACGAACATTTCCGTGCCACTACCGGCATATGCCTCGCCTTGACCGGCGCCGGCCTTATAATGCTGCTACGCACACCTGAGGGTTCAGAGATAAGTGTGACCGGAATAGCATTGGTGATGATTTCATCGCTTACCTACGCCATATATCTTGTAATGACAAACGTCTCTAAAACCGTAAGAGGCATACCTACCCTGAAACTGCTTTTCTGGCAACTTGTGTTCGGTAGCAGCGTGTTTATTTTCGTAATCGCTATAGGCTCACCGCTTACGCTCCCATCGCAAAGTTCAGGATGGCTAAATCTTGCCGCACTGGCTCTGCTTCCAACTATAATCTCATTGGGCTGCACTACTGCCGCCATCCACAGCATAGGTTCCACTCCTACCGCTCTTTTCGGAGCATTGGAGCCTGTCACTGCCGTAGCGCTCAGCGTCGCCGTACTCAATCAGGCTATTACGGTACGCGAACTTGCAGGCGGCCTGCTCATAGTCGCAGCCACCACATTGGTTGTTGCCGCCGACCCCGTGGACAAAGTGCTGCTGCGCATGCGCAAGATGTTTCCAAAACTGCGAAAATAAATCGCCTCACATTCCGTTAATAGATATATGAGAAAACAATTGATGCTATGCATAGCCGCCCTTGGCATTACGCTTGCCGGATGCGGTGGAGCCAAACTCAGCACAGCCAATGAACAAATGGCGCGCGGAGAATATTTCGACGCATCCAAAACATACAGGAAAATATACAATAAACTCACCAAGCGCGAGGAACGTCCGCAACGCGGAGAAGTGGCATTCCGGCTGGGACAATGCAGCGAAAAACTCAACCAGTATGCGCGTGCCGCAGCCGCATATCAGAATGCCGCACGCTACGGCTATGCCGATTCCACCCTCAGGCTTAGCATTGCACGCATGCAGCATGCAGAAGGAAAATACGCCGCTGCCATAAAGGCCTACGAAGAGCACCTCCGCTACCACCCTGACGACAACGACGCACGCAACCGCCTCGCCGGGGCACGCATGGCCGCCGAAAAAAAAGGCGGCACACGCTATGTGGTGCGGCAACCCAAACTTTTCAACACGCGCCGTGCCGACTACGCTCCCATGTATCTCAGCGAACCACAAGAGCAGATGTTCTTCACATCCACAAGCGAAAAATCGGCGGGTACACGTAAAAGCGAAATCACAGGGATGAAAAATGGCGATGTATGGGTGTCGATAAAAAACGAACGGGGAGAATGGCAGCGGCCGCAACCCGTGGAAGGCGAACTAAACACAGAACTTGACGAAGGAATCGTAAGCTTCACTCCGGACGGACAGACCATGTACCTGTCGAAAGCACGCCGCGAGCCCAATGCACCAACAGGAGTGGAAATATACACCTCACAGCGCTCCGAGGCAAAATGGAGCGCACCGGTGAAATTCGAAATCACAGCCGACACGCTCAGCAGCTACGGGCACCCCGCAGTGTCGCCCGATGGCCGATGGCTGTACTTCGCCAGTGACATGCCCGGCGGAAGCGGAGGCCTTGACATATGGCGCGTAAGCCTTACGGAGCGGCAAGGCTCGCTCGAAAACCTCGGAGAGTGGATAAACACACCCGGCAACGAATCGTTTCCGTATGTGCGTTCCGACTCACTGCTTTATTTTGCAAGCGACAGCCATCCCGGCTATGGAGGCCTTGACTTGTTCTGTGCACGCCTTATGCCCTCCGGCGGATGGCAGGTCACAAACATGGGCAAGCCCATAAACTCCGCAGCCGACGACTTCGGCATCACTTTCACACAGGGCGAGAGCGGATTTTTCAGCAGCAACCGAGGCGACGGACGAGGCTACGACCACATCTATTCTTTCGAGCTCCCCGATCTCAAAATCAACATACAGGGATGGGTTCTCGACCGCGACGAGGAGCCTGTTCCGAATGCCGTGATACGCATCGTGGGCAACGACGGCAGCAACCAGAAACAGATGGCACGCGCCGACGGCTCGTTCTCATTTCCTCTGCAACGCGGCGTAAGCTACGTGATGCTGGCCGGAGCCAAAGGGTATCTAAACGCGAAACAGGAGTTCACAAGTGACGCAGGAGAGGAAGACGCCACCTACGACGTCGATTTCATTCTCGCTTCGATAACAAAACCCGTAGTAATCGACAATATCTTCTACGATTTCGACCGTGCGACCCTGCGTCCCGAGAGCAAGAGCGCACTTGATGAAATGGTGCAGGTGCTTCGCGACAATCCCAATGTCACCATAGAGATGGCGTCGCACACCGACCGCCACGGCACCGACGAATACAACATAAACCTAAGCGGCCGACGAGCTCGTTCGGTCATCGACTACCTCATAGAGTCCGGCATTTCACCCGACCGGCTGCAATCGCAGGGCTATGGGGAATCGCGCCCGAAGACCATAACAAAAAAATTGGCCCGCGAATACCCACAGTTCAAAGAGGGTGACGTACTGGACGAAGAATACATACTTTCGTTGCCGGAGGACCAGCAGGAAATCGCCGACCAAATAAACCGACGCACGGAATTCCAGGTTTTATCCATAGACTATCAGATGTATTAAACGTATGAAATTCCGAACTGAAATCGAACCTATGCGCTGCACTCCTATCGGGGCAGACGAGCGGATAGTGCTGCTCGGCTCTTGTTTTGCCGACAACATGGGTCGGCGACTTGCCGAGTACGGATTCGATGTAGTGAGCAATCCGCTCGGGCCGCTGTTCAACCCCTTCTCTACGGCCGCAATAGCGGAACGCGCACTCGATGGCCGCCTTTTCAGAACAGACGACCTTACACGTCGCGGAGGGACATACCACGCTCTTTTTGCCGCAGCGCGTTATCATGGGGATGACTCCGCACTGCTCACCGAAGCCATAAACAGCGTTTTCACCCCTTTGTGCGATGCTATGAATGGAGCATGCACGCTGTTCGTGACCTTCGGTACGGCATATACGTACCGCCTGCTCGAAACCGGCAATATCGTGGCCAACTGCCATAAGCTTCCTGCTTCTGAATTTTCCAGAGAGCGCATGAGCATAGAGGCCATAACCTCACTATGGCGTCCGCTACTGAAACGCCTTGACGAAAGAGGCATCCGCACAATATTCACAGTAAGTCCGGTCCGCCATGTTGCCGACGGACTTCACGCCAACAATATCAGCAAAGCAACATTGCTCATGGCCGTGGAGTCCCTCGAAGCCGAATATTTTCCCGCTTATGAAATCCTGTGCGACGACTTGCGCGACTACCGCTACTATGCGTCCGACATGAAACACCCTTCGGACTCCGCCATAGATTATATATATGAGAAATTCGCCGAGACATATTTCAGCCCGGCAACCAAAGAAACCGCCCGTCTGCGTCACGCCGATTTTTTGCGTTCGGCACACCGTCCAACCATTCCAATTCTATGAAATTCTCACTTGAAGACATCGCCGGAATCATCGGCGCACGAATAGAAGGAGCCCCGTCGGCCCCGACCATCGATACTTTGATAACGGACAGCCGAAAAGCCGTAGACCCTTCGCGCGGCCAACTTTTTATTGCTCTACGCACCGACAGCGGAGACGGTCATCGTTACATCAAAGACTTGTACCGCCGCGGCGTACGCGCATTCGTCGTATCGGAAGTCCCATCGGTAATGCGTAGCGTGCCCGACGCCACGTTCCTCGTTGTGCCCGACACAATGGCCGCTCTGCGGCAACTCGGAGCCGCCGCAAGAAAGGCATACAGAGGCACAATAATAGCCATAGCCGGAAGCCGAGGCAAGACACAAGTAAAGGAAATGTTGCATGCCGCCCTTCCGTCAGAGTCATGGCGTTCGCCTCGTTCGTGGAACTCGCAAATAGGAGTCCCGCTAAGCCTTTATGCCATTGATCCGGACAGTAATGTAGCCATCATAGAAGCCGGCATCGACAGGCCGATGCAAATGCAGACGCTTGCGGACATTATTGCCCCACAGATAGGAGTATTGACGGCCATAACGGGCGAACATGATGCCGGATTCGACTCACGCGAGCAAAAAATTGACGAAAAATGCCATCTTTTCGGGGGGTGCAGTACCATAGTGTGCGACAACAGCGACCAAACAGCAATTGCCACCTTACGCCGAAAATACCCGGAGGCAAAAATAGTGGAAGCACGCGGTAAAACTGAAATATCGGCAGCCGTGCTGCGCGAACTCGGGTATGAGGCCGACGAGGCCAAATTCAAAGCCATGGACTGCGTCAAGGACGTGTCGACACGCATAGATGTAAACGAAGGTACCGGCGGATGCCTCGTGCTTTCCGACAACTTCACGCCCGACCTGCAATCGCTTGACGCTGCTCTCGACTTTATGGAACGCCGCGCCACTGCCGGGCGCACATCCACTATTGTATCCGGCAATCTTATGCACGCCCCTGAAGCCACACAGGATGAAATAAAAGCCATGTACCAAAGCCTCGCCGACACGCTGCGGCACCGTGGAATCAGTCGCTTCATAGGCGTGGGAAACGAAATATCGTCGTTCCGAGACGTTTTCGACCCGCTTACAGCTTCGGAATTTGCCACAGACGCCGAAGACTTTGCACAGCGATTTTCGGGTGTAGACTTCGACCGCGAGTTAATATTACTACGCGGCGATGCAAAACAGATGCGTACGGTAAAGAATATCCTTGCCAATGCCGCCCACGATACCGTGCTTGAAATAAATCTCGACGCAATGGTGCACAACTTCAACATATTCCGCTCGCTGATGCCAAAAAACAGCGGAATAGTCGCCATGGTGAAAGCTTCGGCTTACGGCATCGGAGCCATAGAAGCGTCGAAGACACTGCAAAGCCATGGCGCAGCTTATCTCGCCGTGGCAGTCGTAGACGAAGCTGTGAGCCTGCGCGACGCCGGCATAACCATGCCCATAATGGTTATGAATCCCATAACCACTAATTTCAGAGCAATATTCAACTACCATCTGGAGCCGTCGGTATTCTCCCTTAAAGAGCTCAGGCGCATTGCCTCGGAAGCTGAAAAAGCCGACAGCAACAATGTGCCGATACATATAAAACTCGACACGGGCATGCACCGCATAGGATTCAGCGACGACGAGCTACATGCTTTGGCCGATACACTCAAAGAACTGCCACGCCTGCGTGTGGCCTCTGTATTCTCGCATCTCGCAACCGCCGACTGCCTCGACCAGGACAACTACACACATCTGCAACTCGACAGTTTTGAAAGAATGAGCACACAATTGTCGTCGCATTTAGGCATACCTATGCGCAGGCACATTCTGAACACGGCAGGGATGATGCGTTTCGGCCATAGTTCGAGCAGCTATGACATGGGACGTCTCGGGATTGGGCTATACGGAATATCGCCTTTGCCACCCGGGGCCACATCTGTGGAGTTAAAGCCGGTGGCCTCGCTTTCCACAACGATAATGGCCCTTCGGAGCTATCCTGCGGGCACAACTGTGGGCTACGGACGGCGCGGCTTATTAAATAGAGAATCAACTGTCGCGACTCTGCCCATAGGATATGCCGACGGTATAGACCGACGTCTCGGCCGAGGGGCTGCAAACTTCATTGTGCGCGGCACGGAATGTCCTACCGTAGGCAACATCTGCATGGATATGTGCATGATAGATGTAACCGATGTACCAGGAGTGGAAATAGGCGACAGCGTAGAAATATTCGGCCCGACCCTGCCGATAGAACGGATTTCCGACACACTCGGCACTATACCGTACGAGATACTTACGTCCATAAGCCCGCGCGTACGACGAATATATTTCAGAGAATAACCTACTCGTCGCGGAACGACGGAAGCGGAAGTCTCGAAGGGCGCATGAGCACACGCAGAGGCGACCCGAAGTTGAAATAATTCACGCACCAGTTTATAAAGACCATCAGTCGGTTGCGCATGCCCATCAGACTCATAAGATGAACAGCCATCCACAGGAGCCATGCCGGCAACCGGCTGACATGCATGCGCCCCATATCGACAACCGCGCGGTTTCGTCCTATTGTGGCCATGCTGCCTTTGTCGCGATAACGGAACGGCACGAAAAAGCCCGGAGCATTCAGATTGCGGGCAAGCGTCCTGGCCTGCTGTATGGCAGGTTGGGCAACCTGCGGACAACCTCCCGGAAAGCGTGCATCGGTATGTGCAGCAATATCTCCTATGGCATATACACCGTCAAGTCCTTCCACACGATTGTATTCATCGACAGCAAAACGTCCGCCACGTCCTGCCGTGACGTCTGTGCCCGAAAGTTTGAAAGGAACACCGGTGACTCCTGCCGTCCACAAGACGGTGTCCGCATCAAGCACACTACCATCGGCAAACAAAACGCGTCCGTCGGCAACCGACTTCACCCGTGCACCCAGACGCACATCGACAAGCAGTTCAGACAACGCCTTGGCGGCATCATGGCTTGAGGCCTCGCTCATTGTTCCGAGCAGACGGTCTGTGCCTTCGATAAGTATGACTCGCACTTCATCCCTGTCTATACCGGGATATTCTCGGGGCACGATATATCGCTTCATCTCTCCGAGCGCTCCAGCCACTTCGACACCCGCCGGGCCGCCACCTATGACAACGAATGTGAGAAGTTCGCGACGCTTGCGGGCATCCTTTTCAATACACCCGCGTTCAAGATGTCCAAGCACGGCATTACGAGCCCGAATGGCTTCAGGGACAGTCTTCATGGTGTACACATGCTCATCCAACCCCTGGATTCCGAAAAAATTATTGGTAGTGCCTGCGGCAATAACGAGTTTATCGAACGAAATGCGCTCGTACTGAGTGACAACCACCCTATCCGCCATGTCTATTTCAGTAACCTTTCCATAATGATAGCTTGTGCCGCGCATACTGCGGCGACGCAACTCACGACGAATCGGAAATGCTATATTAGCCGGTTCAAGACCGCTCGACGCCACCTGATAGAACAGCGGGGGAAAGCTATGGTAGTTCCTGCGGTCGACTATGACCACATCATATTTACGACGGTCGATACGTTTTGCAAGGGTAAGCCCTCCGAATCCGGCTCCCACAATGACGAGACGTTCTTTTTTATCCATAAAGCATAGTGTTTTCTTATTAACAACAATACGGCACGGCGGTTCTGCTTTCCTGTCCGTTTTTAATGGTACAACCCGGCGGCACATCGTCTTCGATTATTTCGCCATAGCCAGTCTGAAAAATCCTGCGCGACTTACGCTATGCCAAACTATCAAAGCGACGAAGACGAATCCAATCTTGCCATGCACACCGCCAATTATATGAGCCCATACCCCAAATGGCACCTTAGTGCCATTTGACTCCAACTGGATTCCAAAGGAAAGAATCACAATTGTAAGCAGCAATATTCAATCGCAAATGCTTAATTTGGTTCTTTTTTCATTACTATAAAAATATTGCCGGAATTGTCAGTTCCGGCAAGTAAAAGTTTCAAATATTGTGCCCGTTATTTATCTTAAACGCAGTTTTTGCCCCGGACGCAGTGTGCTTTTTGAAGATATGCCATTCAACTTGCAGATGGTGGCCACTTTTGTGCCGTTGCGTGCCGCGATACGTCCGAGCGTATCGCCTTTACGTACCACATAGGACTTGCTACCGCCCTTGCCGCTCTTTGCTGAAGCCGGCGCCGGCTTGCTGGGGTACTTGGCACGATAGGCCTGCGCATACTCCGCATTGGCTTTCGGAGAAAAGTTGCGTGCGTTCTGGTAGGTATGTTTGTCGAATGTATAAGAGTCGGTGTGTGTTGTCTGATTCGCAAAATCGAATATGGCACATGGATTAATGGCATATCCCATATAACGCGTTTCGAAATGCAGATGTGGACCGGTGGAACGCCCGGTATTGCCTCCGAGAGCAATAGGCTGGCCGGCTTTCACATATTGATCAGGCTCGACAAGGAATGCCGAAAGATGACCATAGACAGTCTCAAGGTCATTGGTGTGGCGAAGCACCACATATTTGCCATAACCGCGGCGCTCATAGTTGGTGATTCGCACACGCCCGTCAAAAGCCGCGTACACAGTATCGCCGATATTTACTTTAAGGTCGACTCCTTTGTGCATGCGGCGGAAACGACGCCTATAGCCATAAGGAGAAGTAATATATCCTGGAACTGGCATTGCGAATTTTGACACATCTATTTCTGCCGTTTCCGGAACATCGATTCCGGCGTAGCAGTTTACATGCTGGCTTTCCCAGCCTTCTGTGTATATGTCAAATTCCGGCTCCTCCTCCTCGTTGAACAACGTTTCAAGATAGCGCGTGGTATTGTCGACCTGAGCGCCGGTATTTTCCTGATTTGCAAGAAGGTCGCCGTGCTGCAGGCGATGCTGGCCGGGGAGCTGATAGTTCTGCGCGGCCGCTGTGGCGCAACCAAGCATAACAAGCATTAATCCGGCAGTGATGTTTTGTATCTTTTGAGAGAGAATCATCAATTATTACTTTTTCCTAATGTTGGTTTAAAGTTCGTCCGGAGCATAAAGCAGACGAAGGGCGCAAGGCAGATAGTCAAATATTTCGCCGTCACGGAAAAAACGCTTGAGTTCTATAGCGGCATTTTCGGGGCTGTCGGAAGCATGCACTATATTTTCCTGACCGCTCATGGCAAAGTCACCCCTTATGGTTCCGGGAGCGGCATTACGCGAATTGGTGGCACCTGTCATTGTCCTCACCACAGCCACTGCATCCTTGCCTTTAAGACACATAACAATAACCGGGGTTGCCGTCATTGATTCCAATATATCCGGAAAAAACGGACGATTGACCAAATGTGCATAGTGCTCGCGCAGGATGGCCTCGTCGAGTTGCATCATTTTGATGCCACTTATGATGAGACCCTTGTGCTGAAAACGGGCGATGACGTCGCCTACAATGAAACGACGTATTGATGATGGCTTAAGGATTACCAGTGTCTGCTCCATATTTGTACCGGGAGCCTTATGCCCCCCTTATCGCTTTCAAAATTACTAAATTCAGGCAGCAAACAGAAACTTTTGCTATTTAAATTTTGTGAATAATAATTTACAAAAGCAGCAACAACCAACAAATATCTAAATATCAATATCTTATATAAAATATGTTTTACAACATGTTTTACAACTTTCGCACAGACAGCCAATAATCTACGAGGGAGGGCATGCAACAAAACATCAAAAGGCCGGGCTATTAATAGCCCGGCCTTTTGATGTTTTGTAAGCGTACGGATTACATATCCATAGCCATATAGTGCTGGTAAGGATGGTCGCATGCAGGACACACCTTAGGCGGCTCAGTGCCTACATGTTCGTATCCGCATACGAGACACTTCCATGTTATGGCATTGTCGCGTTTCCATACGGTACCGTCTTTCACCTGCTTCAGATATTTTTCGAAGCGCTCTTTATGGGTATTTTCCACTTCTGCGATAGCACGGAAATGCTCGGCTATTTCAGGAAAGCCCTCCTCGTCGGCCACTTGTGCGGCGTGGGTATAAAACTCCACTCCTTCCTTGTCTTCCTCATTAATGGAGATGGCGAGATTCTCGGCCGTAGTGCCTATTATGCCGGCATCAACGCTCATTGTGGCATCTACAGTGCCTCCTTCAAGCAATTTGAAAAACACTTTTCCATGACGCAGTTCGTTGGCTGCCGTTTCACGGAACACTTCACCTATAGGAAAATATTCCTCTTTATCGGCCTGGGAGGCATAATAGGTGTAGCGGGCGTAGGCCTGCGATTCGGACATATAGGAATTCACCAGGTTAAGTTCGGTCTTTGTGCCCTTGATGCTTTTTTTAGATGTTTTCTTAGTATCTGACATGGCTGTTGTATTTGTGTTGATTTACACTATACAACAGCCATCCATAAAGAATGGTTCAGCATATGGACGCCGTTTCGGCTATCTTCCTGAATACATTTCCTCATAATAGCGCTCGTAAGCGCCGGAGGTGATATGATCCATCCAGTCCTGATGTTCAAGATACCAGCGCACTGTTTTCTCAATGCCTTCCTCAAACTGCAGGGACGGTTCCCATCCGAGCTCGCGCTGTAGCTTGCGCGAATCTATAGCGTAGCGAAGGTCGTGACCGGCGCGGTCGGTCACGTAGGTGATGAGTTTTTCGCTATGTCCTTCGGGGTTGCCGAGCAGGCGGTCGACGGTTTTTATTATCACCTTGATAAGGTCGATATTCTTCCACTCGTTGAAGCCCCCTATATTGTAGGTATCGGCTACTTTACCTTTGTGGAATATTAAGTCGATGGCTCGCGCATGGTCTTCGACGAAAAGCCAGTCGCGCACATTCTCACCCTTGCCATACACGGGCAGCGGCTTGCCGTGGCGGATGTTGTTTATGAACAGCGGTATGAGCTTTTCAGGAAACTGATACGGACCGTAGTTGTTGGAGCAGTTGGTGACAAGTGTCGGCATTCCGTATGTGTCGTGATAGGCACGCACAAAATGGTCGCTTGAAGCTTTTGAGGCTGAATAGGGCGAATGCGGCTGGTATTTGGTGGTTTCAAGGAAAAACTCTGTGCCGAACGCATGATGATGCTCTGCCGAAGAAGCAACCGTGGTGAACGGAGACTCCACGCCTTCAGGATGTGTAAGTTCAAGCGCTCCGTACACTTCGTCCGTAGATATGTGGTAGAACAGCTTGCCTTCGTATTTGTCGGGCAATGTGTCCCAATATTCTTTGGCCGCCTGCAGAAGGGCAAGAGTGCCCATAACGTTGGTGCGCGCGAACGTGAACGGATCTTTAATGGAACGGTCGACATGACTTTCGGCAGCGAGGTGTATTATGCCGTCGATAGCGTGCCCGCGCACAATACGGCGCATCTCGTCAAGGTCGGCGATGTCTGCTTTTACAAACGTATAGTTCGGCTTATCCTCAATGTCCTTTAAGTTGGCAAGATTTCCGGCGTAGGTAAGCTTATCGAGGTTTACAATGTTGTACTCAGGGTATTTATTGACAAACAGCCGTACCACATGACTGCCTATAAACCCGGCACCGCCGGTTATGAGTATGTTTTTTTTATAATTATCCATATCACCAGTTATGTTCGAGATTTGTCAGACAGCGGGCAAGAGAGTCGGTCCAATAAGGGACTTCAAGTCCGAATGTCTTCTTGAATTTTGTCTTATCAAGCACCGAATAGGACGGGCGCACAACCTTTGAGGGAAACTCGTCGGAATGGCAAGGCTGAATGTCGCAGTCTGCATTCTCGGAATATTCGGCAATCATTTTTGTGAAGTCGTACCACGAGCACACTCCCTCATTGGAATAATGGTAGATTCCCTCATTACCTTGCATCTGACGGCTTTCTATTATATGGAAAATAGCGTCGGCGAGGTCCTGTGCATAAGTCGGGGTACCGACCTGATCGAACACCACTTTCAGCTGAGGCTTCGTCGCAGTGAGGTTGAGCATGGTCTTTACGAAATTTTTTCCATATTCCGAATAGAGCCATGCCGTGCGGAATATGAGAGATTTCACTCCACTTTCCGCTATAGCCTGCTCGCCATGCAGTTTGGTGAGTCCATAAACGCCGGTGGGTGTCCCCTTCTGATCTTCCCGACACGGAACATTATATGGTTCTTTGCCGAAAACATAGTCGGTAGAGATGTGCACCAGCGTGCCGTCGTTCTCCTTTAACGCCTCTGCAAGAATACGCACTGCACCGGCATTGAGCAATTCGGCCAGTTCAACGTCGTCTTCGGCCTTGTCCACATTGGTGTATGCCGCGCAGTTTACAATTACCTTTATATCGTTTTCGCACACCATGCGCCGAACTGCATCAGCATCGGTTATGTCAAGCTCGGTCACATCGGTGAATATGTAATTGTCTTTTGAGCCTCTTGTGATGCAATTGCGCATGCAGCAGCCAAGCTGCCCGTTAGCGCCGGTCACTAATACATTCATTTCTAATCGTTCTGGTATAGAAAAGGAGATTCGAATTCTTTAAGCAGAGGATGGTTGGTGTCTTTTTCGCTCAGGATGGCCTGCGACGGGTCAATACGCCAGTCAATGCCGAGAGAAGTGTCGAGTATAGATATTCCGCCGTCGGCCTGCGGAGCATAGTAGTTGTCGCATTTGTACTGGAACACTGCCACATCGCTCAAAACAGCGAAACCATGGGCAAAGCCACGCGGAATGAAGAACTGGCGGTGGTTGTCCTCCGTCAGTTCTACGGCCACATGCTGCCCGAATGTAGGCGAGCTGCGGCGGATGTCGACGGCTACATCGAGCACAGCGCCTCGCACACAGCGCACCAGTTTGGCCTGAGCAAAGGGCGGACGCTGGAAATGCAGACCGCGCATTACTCCACGCGTGGAACAACTTTCATTGTCCTGCACAAAGTGCACCGGTCCCACCTTCCCCTCAAATTCGCGCTGCGAATAACTCTCGAAAAAATATCCGCGCGAATCTGCAAAAACACGGGGTTCTATGATTACTACCCCGGGGATGGACGTTTCCTTCACTTCCATATCAGTCGAGGTTTTTAAATCCGGTGCGGTCTATTTCGTCCACCACTTTAAGCAGATACTGCCCATACTGGTTTTTGAGCATCGGCTGAGCCACTTCCAGCATGCGCTCGCGCGAAATCCATCCCTGACGGTAGGCTATGCCTTCAAGACATGCGATTTTAAGCCCTTGGCGCTTTTCCAACACCTCGACATAGATAGACGCCTCGGCAAGCGAATCGTGCGTACCGGTGTCAAGCCATGCAAAGCCGCGTGGAAGCGTCTGCACCTTCAGTTCGCCGTCTTTCAAGAACTCCTGGTTGACGGTGGTGATTTCAAGTTCGCCGCGCGCCGAAGGCTTGATGGAGGCGGCAACATCCACAACCTTGTTGGGATAGAAATACAACCCTACCACAGCATAGTTGCTTTTGGGATTCTCGGGTTTTTCTTCTATGGAAAGGCAATTGCCCTCGCTGTCGAATTCGGCCACGCCATACCGCTCGGGGTCGTCCACCCAATAGCCGAACACGGTAGCCTTGCCGTCGCGTTCGGCTGCTACTACGGAATCGTTAAGCACTTTGGAGAATCCGGCTCCGTGGAAAATATTGTCGCCAAGCACGAGACATGCGGAATCATCGCCGATAAAATCCCGTCCTATGATAAACGCCTGTGCCAGACCATCGGGAGAAGGCTGCTCGGCATATTCAAAATGCACACCATAGTCTGAGCCGTCACCAAGCAGGCGGCGGAAACCGGGAAGATCGTGCGGAGTGGAAATAATCAGAATATCACGTATGCCAGCGAGCATCAATGTGGAAATCGGATAATACACCATGGGCTTGTCGTAGACAGGAAGCATCTGTTTCGACACACCCTTGGTTATGGGATAAAGGCGGGTGCCGGATCCTCCGGCAAGAACTATTCCTTTCATAGATTAATACTTGATTGCCGCAAATTTAAGAATTATTTCCGAAACTTCCGAAAATTACCGGCAAAATCTCAGACTATCTTAGGTCGGAGAGCCGCACTGATATGTAGCATCGACTCTCTGACAGCTTGCCACATACTGATTGTATTCCATTCATGCGTCAGCCTTGTCCGAAAAGCTGCTTTCCGATACGTGGCCAACGCCGGATGCGTTCGGAGATATACATGCACACGAACAACAGCACAAGCGACAACACAGGCGAAAGCAGATACGTGAACGCATAGACGTCCATACAGGTAAAATCCATAGTCTGCGCCATCAAGGTTTCGAGGATGAACGATTGGATGATGTAGATGCCGAGTGTCTGACGACCTCCGCGCGACATCGCACTCTGCAAGCGGCGGCTGTGCCAATGTCTGAGGAGCATGAATACGAGCGACACCACGAGCAACGAACCGGCCAGGCCGAGGAAGAAGCGGTAGAAATTGACATGACACAGATCCTTGAATGCCATGAAATCGCCTTGCAACAGACGCGTCTTTATCTCCGGCATAATTGAAAAAATACCGGCATCGAGAAAATACAGGAATACTGCAAAAACCGACAGCGACACCCAAAACACCGCCTTGATGTGGGCCTTCAGCCAATCGATGTTGAACGACAAGCACCACCCCGCCAGAAAAAACGGGAACATGGAGTTAACCTTGAACATAGGGAATATTTGGCTCACAGCCAGAGCTAATACCCCCCCCCACAGCGATTTACCTCTGCACACGGCCAGCGCCACATACAGCACGGCATAGCAGAAGAACAGGCTTTTAAGAAACCAAAGCCCCGACCACAGATAATAAGCCACGCCGCGCAGGCTGAAACTTCCTACGGAAAAGCGACTGTCAAACAGCCCTATAGCGGCAAGCAACAGCAGGAACAACAACCCGAAGGAGAGGCACGGCCACAAGAGCTGGAAAAATTTCTTGCTTAAGAAGCGCCGGGGCGGCAGCTTCAACGACGAGCTGGCGAAGAAACCCGAAACGAGCATGAACAGCGGCATATGGAACGAACTTATGAAATTGTACATTCCGTTTCCTGCGGCCGGCGCGTCGGAAAGATGCAGTATGACATGTCCCCACAACACCAAAAATATTGCCAAAAACTTGAGAACATCGAATTCGATAAGTCTTTGTTCAGTCATATGACAGTTCTTTATAAATCCTTAAATGCGTGTTCACCACCGACTTTATGTCGAACTCCTTCTCGGCCCGCGCCCTTGCTGCCTGGCCCATGCGCAGGCGCATGGCGGCATCGTCTGCCAGCGAGGCTATGGCCTGGGCGAGCCGACGGCCATTCCGTGGAGCCACGAGGATGCCGTTGACACCGTCCTCCACGACGTCGCGGCAGCCGGTGGAGTCGCATGTGACTATCGGGCGGCCTATCGCTGACGCCTCTATGAGGGATTTCGGCACTCCTTCGCGGTAGTATGAAGGGAATGCCATTATGTGGCTGTTCTCCAAAAGCGTTTTTACATCGTCGCGCTCTCCGAGCCAGCATATGTAGCTGCCGTCGCAGTGCTCACGCATGTATTCCTCAGTTATGCCGGATTTGTTAGGGGTGATGCGTCCGCACAGCAGGAAACGCAGACGCGAATCGTAAGCAGGCTTTAGAAGCTCTGCCGCCTCGACGAGGTCGCACACGCCTTTTTCACGCACCATGCGTGCGGTGAATATCACGTTCACGGGGCCTGACGGCGGCTCGGCCACCGGACGGAAGTCCTCAAGATCTATGCCGGAGCCTTTGGTGAATTCCACCTGCTTCTCCGACACCACTTTTTGCCTGAGGAATATGTCGAGGTCGTCGCTGTTCTGAAATATGACTTTGACGCCTTTGCGGCGGTTGGAAAAACGCATCACGCCGAGTATGCCGCGCGTCACCGCCGACAGACGGCCGCCTCCGTTGAAAAGCCCTCCGAGGCCGCTTACGGCGTTCACCACCCCCGGCACGCCGAGCATGCGGGCGGCCACGCCTCCCCAAAGGATGTTTTTGAGTCCTACGTGGTGCACTATGTCAGGCTTTTCTTTCCGGTACAGCCTGCAGAGGAAACGCAGAGTCCTGATTTCCTCCACGGGGTTCATGCCGGTGGGGTTTATGGGCAAGTCGATGAAACGCAGGCCTGAGGACTCTATCTCGTGTCTTCTGCCGGTATCTTTGGCGGCTACTGCAACGTCGTAACCCGCCTCTTTCGCCGCAAGTGCCAAGGGGCTACGGTGCGACAAAAAAAAGCGGTCTTCGTTGACCACCATCAAAAGTTTTTTCATAAGTGATTTATGGCTTTGCACCTCGTATGGCCGCTGACTTCTGTCGGGCTACGGCTCATTTTGAGTCTGCGGGTATGTCTGAGAAATCCTTTCGGGATGATGCCTTGGACGGCCTTGATTTTTTACTTCAGTATCCTTTCGTACAATTCTGAGTATGTACGGGCGGTATTTTTGATGGAGTATTCGCCGGCCCGTGATTTACCGCCGTATACGCAACTGCTGTATAGTTCGGAATCCGTAAACAATAAATCTATGGTTCTGGCAAGCGCCGCATAATCGCCTTGAGGAAACACGATTCCCGCACCTTCAACTACCTGACGCAGCCCTTCCACATCCGATGCAACCACCGGCGTACCCGCGGCCATGAACTCCACGGCTGTGAGTCCGAATCCTTCCCAATGCGAGGACTGTACCCCTATCGAGGCCTGGGCCATCAGTGCCTGCGCATCGTCGCGGTCGCCGAGGAAAAGCACCTGATTCTGAATGCCAAGTTCCAATGCCAACCGGCGGCAAGAGTCCATTGTTGCTCCCGTCCCGGCAAATGCAAGAGTCACGCCGGGCGTGGCAATGTGTTTCATTGCACGCAGTACTGTTGCATGGTCTTTTGCTTCGGTGAACCGCGACACCATAAGCACGGTCTTCTCAGGGAGTACCCGTGATGGCGCCTCGACCGGAACGAGGCTTATGCCATTGTTCACTACCACCACCTTTTCGCTGTCACCGTCACCATAATCAAGCCAACGGTCGAGCGCGTCTTTTGTCTGCCGACTTATCGCTATCACCTTGGCAAGACGTCCGTACATCCACTTCTCAACAGGCCGAAAATACGGTTTTGTTCGTCTGTTATTGCTCGTGGAGTGCTCTGTGTATATGATCGGCCTGCCTATGCCGATATTGGCGAGCACTGTTTCGTAAAGCACCGGAAACAGATGCGCGTGTACAATATCGGCGGATTTCATATAGGGCCGCAGGCGCGTCGGTATGGCAGGACTGTAGTTGGATTCAATACCGAGCGAATGGAGAGGAATGCCGGCGTTTTCCATCTGCTTTTCGAAGCGGCTTCCGGTCTTGCGGAACACTACCAGCTCAACATCTACGTCGAGAACCTTTAATTCAGGAAGCAGTTCCGACAGTAGTTTCTGTGCTCCGCCTGTTTCCAAAGACGAAATTATGTGTAGTACTTTCATCTTAAAAGCACTTGAAACCTTCTTGATCTCTGTTTCTTATAGTCTTGATATATCGTCAATTACTTTTTCCCTAAAATCGGCTTGCGAACACAGGCTTTCCGAATCCTTAAGCGCCCGGCGGCTCATTCGTGCACGAAGGGCGCGGTCCTGCAATATGGTACGGATATTTTCCGCCAATTGCTGCACGTCGCCATCGCCGCAAAGCAAGCCGTTCTCTCCATGCTTGACAGTGAATGGCATAGCTGAATTGTCAAAGCATACTATCGGCAGTCCGTAGCATTGGGCCTCGGCCAGCACCATGCCGAATCCCTCAAGAAGGGATGGAAAAACAAATATGTCGCCGCGGCATAACACCTCATGTTTTGTCTTCTTGGCTACGAAACCTAAAAACTCAACGGGCAGATTTCTTGTCCTCGCATACGATTTCAACTCATCCTCATATGAAGCGTCGACTGTCTTTCCTATAATCTGAAGCCGGAACCTGACGCCTTTTCCGCACAAGACAGCCAAAGCCTCAAACAGGTATTTCAGCCCTTTGCGCGGCTCAATCGTGCCTACGTAGACAAGATTCCCTTCCGTCGGCTTCGGATTCTGTTCAGATTTTATGCGTTCAAATGGAATCGGCCACAGCATGACATTGCCGAATCCACGCCGTTTAAGCTCCATTTCGATATACGGGCTTGGAGAGACAATGCGGCTTGCCGATTTCAGGAAAAGCCACTCCCCGAGCCTGTATAATGCCCTTTTTAAACCGGAAAACTCAAGATATATAAAATGATGGTGCACGATAAGCACCCTTTTGCCGACTAATTTCAGCAAAAAAGACAGAGGCAGCAAATAGAAAAATGTCGAGCTGTTCAGGAACACGCCGTCAAAGCCGCGTAGGCTCCATGCTTTCCTAATGCATTTCAACGGACTGAGAAGCTTGGACGCCAGCGTCCTGCGTGCAAACAACGCATCGCGATGCAACTCCACGACGTCGCATGACGAAATCGTCTCCCACAGATTATCCTCATACTTGTGCCCGCCTGTCACTGCTGAGGTTCTTCCTACAGGGTATATTACAATCCATCGCTTAATCATGTGTCCCTATATGTTATCATATTCAGTGGATTCAACCATTGAATAATCAATTATAAAAGAAAAAGATGTAACTATTGCTGAATTCGCAGAATCCGTTTAATTGGAATTCTCAAGCAAGCGCTGTGTCTTTATCATGGATTTGCTATAACTTATATCATCCCACAAGATATTTTCATAAGCATAATCCGGCTGCTTGCAGGTTGCAAATATTTTTAAAGCCACAAGTAATGATACGGCCATATTTATTATTCTACGGAGACTATATTTCAAGTAAATTATTGCAGGATAAAGAATCCAATACGAATACACAAACAGCACTGGGAAGCGGTTTATAAATACAGGCACTTCATAAAATATGGTATATACAAGATAGTAAATCAGATAACTATTATAGAAGGCGCAATAATATTTATGTTTTTCTATAAGTTTTCCTCTTAAAACTGTAAAAACAATTATTGCAAACAGCCTTTCAAAAAATCCGATGGAGAATGACGCCGGCTTTACACCTCCTGCATAAGCCATCAATTTGTCATAGCCATCCAATTGCTGTATTATTGTAAGATTATTTATAATGTCCCCAATAATTTTTATGTTACATAAAAAAATCACATTAGCAGATATTACCATTGTCCATACCATCCATATAGGAATCCTCAGATTAAGAATGAAATATAGCGGAATGAATATAATCGCAGAATTATGGAAAGTCAAAGCCAACAAATTAATAATGATATATGGTATAATTTTTCTGTCTATCAAATATGGAAATGACAAAAGAAACAATATAATGGCTTTTGAGTTTCTATATAAATTGAACTCAATGACAAGTCCGCTGAAAGTAATGAAAAAAATTATCGGAAGTACTTGTGACGGCGAATAACGTCTAAAGAACCACCTCAATACAACAAAATCTATTAATGTGTTTATAAATACCCAACCAAAATAATTAAAGCCCAAAGATTTTATCAGAGATGTATATAAAACGAAACCTGGCTCCAACGCATCAAATCCTTTAAAAGACAATGATGTAATATTTGGTATTCTTGAAAAAGTAGGCACATAATTGACATAATCCGTCATCACATGCCCGCGCAAACCTATAAAAATCAGCGCCACTAAATATGCAAGATTAATTGACACTGATTTTGAAACGCCTTTTATACGCCCCAACTCACCAAAATATAATACAACTATAATAGCTGTAAATATCAGATACGGAATACTATTGGCCATACCAAATTCAGCGTTATTTATAGATGAGTTTTTTAAGTCTCTTTTTAATAGAATTAAAAAGAATTTTCAATGAAATTAGGGATTTTGAAAAGACTGACAATCTATGTATAATACCAAAAGATAAAGCCTTTTCAAAAAAATTCAAACCGCCGCTACACATTCCGGGACGTTTTTCCACCAATGTGCATACCTGATTAAATTTTTGCTTGAAATTATTCTCGTCAACCGCAGCCTCTAATGCTCTTAATATCTGCTGAAAACCGAAGATACGTGTTTGAGTATGATTCTCAATCTTATCCGATTCTCCAATGACAAGAGCTTTATATGCGTCATACATCAGTATCGCAGTATTAAGATGTTCATCATACGAATGTTTTCTCTTCGTTAATGAGCATACCCTATCATCATAAAAATAAGTGTAATCAACACTATCAACTGTAGTGATAAGTGTTGTATATTTTATATATTCTACTACAAAAAGATGGTCTTCATTAAGTGATATTTTTTTATCAAAACTCAGATTATTGTTGGTTATTATACGTTTACTGAATAACTTTGCCACAGGACAGCCATTCTTCAGAATACCATCCCGTATTAACATGCCGTGTCCATTTATAAGAGAATATTTGTTCTCAGTGTACCTGAACATATCCGAATACTTATTTTTTCTCACGAAATAATATCTTATTCCGCCTATTACCATGTCTATCGACGCATCGGCAAGGACTGGAGCCATCAGTCTTTCCAAATAGTCAGGTCCAACCCAATCGTCAGAGTCTATAAAAGTTATCCAAGTTCCTCGCGCTTGTGCCATTCCATTGTTTCTCGCACTGCTGACTCCCTCGTTTTTCTGATGCAGTACACGGATTCTTGAATCAGAATATGCCATTTCGTCACATATAGCCCCGGATGAATCCGGACTTCCGTCGTCTACGAGAATCAATTCAAAGTCTGCAAAGGTTTGATTAATGATACTCCTTATGCATCTGTCAATGGTGGCCAGTGCATTATAAACAGGGACTATAATCGAAACCGATGTTTTATGGCTACTTTCCATTAATTATTCGATTTCTTTTAACACTTCATTTAAAGCATTGATATAAGAATGGCCATATTTCAAATCGGGTTCCATGTAATTGCCCTCTCCCCATTCATTCCAAGACTTCAAGAACACGACAGGCTCCGTTTCTTTCTTTTCATTCGCTATTCTTAGCATTTGCATAAAATGCTTTTTGACGTGTTCAGGAGCCGGGTCGGTCAGCACCCATCCATTGTTTCCGCTTCTCGGAGTATGGTCCCAATTCGGGATAATGGTAGGACACACCTTCTCTTTATTATCAAGCGATGTCACGAAATGCGGGTATACTTTCTTGTATTCACGTGACAACGGACGATTTAACACGTGGTGCGCCAACGGATATACAAACTTTTCCAAAATATTGTATTGAGACATCAGGGCCTCATATAATCCTACCGTATTGATAATATCAAATCCTTTGCCGATTAAATCATCGTAGCGTTCTTCAAAAAAGCGTTCCTGCAATTGGGCTATGAAGCATATGCCTCCAAGCCCTTCTTTTTCCGCAAGCGCATTCCACAGCCTGATGAAGCCCGTAATATCAGGAAAGGCATCGGGTTTATAAATCATGAATGCCGGCTTGCCGTCGATGCGAATATAGCGGGGGTCTTTAAATGCAGGCAGCAGCCGGTAGAAATGGGCAATGTGGTCTTCGTCGCCTGGATAGGTCTGCTCCACGAGCACCTCTTTGGACGTGCCTTTGCCGTCCTTGTCCCAGAACTTCCTGTGCCACGACTCATTGGCCCAGCAGAGCATGAAAGGAAAATCGGGTTTGCCAAGGCGCAACACCTCGTTGAACGGCAGTTCGAGCTCCTCCTTTCCGTTGCCGAACCAGTAGTGGTAGTAGCAGAACCCGTATATTCCGGCTTCGCGGGCGAGTTGGGCCTGCGCCTCCCTCACTTCAGGCAGACGCAGGTCGTAGAATCCGAGGTCGGCCGGCACGTGCGGCTGGCAGTGCCCGCGGAAAAGCGGCCGGGCTTTGGCCACGTTGGTCCACTCCGTGAAACCTTTGCCCCACCATCGGTCATTGTCGGGCGTAGGATGATACTGGGGCAGATATAATGCGATTACTTTAGGCTTTGACATGATGAATTATTGTAATTCGTCCGTGTGTTTTATGCAATAGGGCTTTCAAACCATCCAATGGATGAATAGAACTGTTTCCATCTGCTTCTTACGTTATCAAAGGAATTGCTATGCGGGTCGCGGTTTATGGTGTCCACTATCTTGTAATTGAGGGTTTCAAATGCCGACTCCTCATCAAGACTGCCAATGACAGACAATATATTGTCATTCATATCTTCATAGTTCTTAAATAAAAATGGGGGCAAGTCATTGAAATCAAAATAATCCTGAGTGAAATTCGGCTGCAGCACTCCAAAACCGATTCCTCCATTAAGAAACTGCCCTGATGAATAACCGTCCCACCCTTCTCCGAATGAAATCGTCCATTTTGCTTTTTGCTGAATCTTGCAGAACTCAGGGAATGGAACAGGCCATGTATCATAACACTCAATTCCGGCAGCCAAAAGTTTGTCTTTAATTTCATCCCTATATGGAGATTGATCCGGCGACAGTATGCACAGGTTCTCTTTCCGGCGGTAAGGAACCGGTGTCTGTTCCAAATCGGGAAACCAAGCGCCTACATGCACAGGCGAATATTTAAGATATGGAAATGACAAATCTTTATTAGCATTGAATGCCAACGTCATGGACACATTTTCGACGCGTCCTTTCAAGTTCATAATATCCCGGACTGACGGCATGAAATCCTGATTTTGATTCAGAATGTTAACATGAACTTTATCCAGATAGTGCCTATGCTTTTTTTTATTGAGAAGTTGGAGCAAGTCTAAAGTACCTGCATCGTATACGTGAATCATAACTCTCGCTTTCCTAAACCATGGCTTCAGAAAATACCTTAAATTGATGATTCTGTGAGGCGACTTGAATTGAGTATACCTTTCAAAACGCTGAAACCTATCGGTTATAGCCATATACACTTCTTTGTCCGGAAACAACTCTTTTGCAATGTCGGCCATATTGGATATGGACATAGTGCCCCCGCATATCATATTTTTGTTGGGGACGACAAAAACTATTTTATCCTTTTCCGATATGCCCGAGAATATAAGGGATGCATGTTGGATTATCGCGCTTTTAATGGCAACAACTACATGTTTGCACTTGCTTAAGGTTCTACGTAATGCCATATGTGTTTATATTAATAAGATTAGGATGTGTGAGTGTGAATTGGCGACGCAACAATTCTCATCTCAAGGAAATCTGCCTTTACACATTCTGAGCCTACAAATTGAAATCCCAAAGATTGGTAAAGCTTAATTGCAGCAATATTCCTACGGTGAACTTCCAATTTTATTTCAGATAAACCGATATGGCAGAATCCATACTCAATTATCAACTGCGAAGCCTTCTTCGCTATACCTTTTCCCCAATAGTCCTTATTTCCGATAAAAATATGATAGTCGGCCTTTCCATTGGAAATATCCGTTAAATAAATGTTGCCTACATAAACCCCATCAGCAACAATTGCGCAACGATAGTCGGATTTTAATCGTGTTTTTTCGATGGCTTGTTTTATCCAGTTAAGTTCGTCTTCAATGACTATTGTATGCCCATATGTATTGGCTGTATATTTAAATACTTCCGGATCGTTTCGCCATTTTACCGAAATATATGCATCCTCGGGTTCGAGAGGGCGTATTTTCACTTCCATTCAGAGTGTGGTTTAAAACATCAGTTACTATAAATCAAAACACATCAACCATTTATCATTTCTATCCTCTACCACCCTATAGCCTAAACGGGAATATAGAGAAAATGCTGACGAATTGTTTTTATGAACTTCCAGACCGACGGTTTCTATCCCTTCGCTTTTAATGTGCCGGTGCAGTTCTGTCAGCATGCGGGCACCTATGCCTCTGCGTCTTTTGGCTCCATCAACCCATACAAGTGGAATATAGGCCTTATGTTCTTTATGATTAGTGTAGAATGCCACAAGCGAATCAACCTGTTCGGCATCCATTATAAGGAATTCGGCATGCTCGGAAAGTTTGCCTGCATACCATTGAATATCAACTTGTTGCAATAGGGGGGGGGTGAATTGTGAGCTCATTCTGAACAATAGCCGCTCTATATCGCATGCAGAGAAACGTATAATTTTACTTCTTTCTGTCATTTTTTATACAATTGATTATTCTTTCCATGTCCTTATCGCCGTATCTTTGGTCGCAGGGCAGAGGCAACAGATTCTGTGCAAAATCGTATTCAAGAGTTTCATTGCCACACCATTCCATTACGTTGGGCCAATATTTTGCCACGAAAATATCCTGTTCGATAAGTTTTGAACGCAATGCCGTGTCATCACTCCAATATGGGTAAATCATCGGGCATTGAAATGTATCCATGTCCGGTATGTTGAGACGGTTGGAGATGGCCAGCTCACAATGCAGTATCTCAAAATTTCTACGACGCCGGTACTTAACTTCTTCAGAATCTATTCCCGCCAAAATTGTCTTTGTGAGTTTCGACATCGCTGTAAGAGGTGCATAGTCCAAAGCTTTGTCATTATTCTGAAAATCGCCATAGCCACTGCGTGCCCCTGAGTCTATTCTTTTCAAAAGATGTGAACATCGCTGGAATGAATGCCCTTGCTGAAGCGGCAAATCATGGCTCACCGGCGTAAATGCGACTCCTCCGTCAGGGACACCGAAGAATTTACGCGGACTGTAGAATTGATGTGAGCTCAATATTTCAGGCGAGTACCAAGCTTGCGAGGCATCTATAATCAAATGTGGCAGAATGCTTTTATCACATCCCAGCTTCCATATATAGTCATCTTTCATACCAAAATAATTGTTGACGATAATATAGTCGTCATCGCCTAATTTTGGCCAAACATCTACTTCTAACCGGTCATTGATATTGTAAAATTCGTAATGAAGCCCCAGTTTGTGCATGGGCTGCAGCAACACTTCACAGGTATAATAAGGAATCCATACAATGGACGGCAATCGGGGCATTGTTTTAAAAATAAATTCCAGCGCATTTCTGCCTGAATTGACAAGTATTGCCGTCGAATGGAGGAACGCATTTCCTCCCGGCAATTCAAGACCGAAATATCCCCCTATTGCAGGTTCTGTCATGCCAGACTTATCTTTATCCATTCTCGCTGGGATGCCAAAGCATCCTGCAGCAACACGTCAGTTGGGAATTTCATGACAAGCGTGCCCAGAGAATCATTTGCTCCACGGAACGCATGTACGGCATCACCCGGCGATACCAGCAATGCCTTTTCAACCACATATTGCTGCATGTCTTTACGGATGTCCACTCCGTTAAATGTTCCGTCCGATTCAGAATGCAGCACTATTTCTGCCCAATGGCCTTGCTGCACTTTTTGTTCAAGATTATTAATCGGCATTCCAAGAGCTCCGCGCACAGCGGCTTCTATCATGTCGTTGCCTGAGATGAGACGCTCCATTTCGGCCAACCTGTTGCCACCACCCCTTGGAGAAAGTTCCATGATGTATGGCTTGCCATCGACGGATATACGTGTCTCGACATTGTAAATCGATGTGCGTAACCCAAGCAAGTTTACAAGCCGCTGTATTTCTTTTTTTAAATACTGCTCTTCCTCTTCGCTGAAAGTAGAAGGCCAACTATAGGCACTCGGCGTGTATGGATTTGCAGCTTCATCATCGAATCTTTGCGCATTGAATGTAGTAAGAACCATCTTGCCGTCGACGGAAAAACTATCGCAATCGGAACTGCACCCTGCTTTCTCTATGAACTCCTCTATTATAACATTTCCCGAAATTGAATTCACTTTAGCTTTTTGAAAAGCATCAGAGAGTTGAGCGGGGTTGTCCACCCTCGTAACACCTTTGCTTCCTGCGGAATCAGTCGGCTTTACGATTATCGGAAAAGTATAATGTGGTAAGTCTTCCAAAGCATCCGAAAGTTCTTTATATCCTCCGGCTACCGGAACATTAAAACCATTCTCTGTAAGAAAACGCCTGAAAAGATCCTTGTTCTGCAAGATGCAGACGGAACTGTATGTACCTGCAAAAGGAAGTCCCATCTGCTCCGCAACATATGCCGCAGTGACAACGCCGGGGTCAACAGCAAACGACATAATACCATCAATCTTCAATCTTTTTGCAAGTTCCAGAACAGCATCTTTATCAACAATACTGACATTGTGATATTCATCGGAATATTTATGGGCGATATTGTCAGGAAGATAATCGCAGGTAATCACATGAACGCCAAGTTTATGGGCGGCATCAATCACAGGCTTGAGATATATCAGTCCTCCTAATAACAGAAGCTTTTTCATTATTTGCGTATGGTATCTATAATTCGTTCGACATCGCTATTTGTAAGGGCATGATGCATAGGCAAGCAAATCACGGAAGATGCCATGCGGCGGGCATTGGGAAGATTTTCGGGGTTGGCAGAAGGAAGGCCGCGATAGGTGGAGAACTCACTGATTAGCGGATAAAAATACCTTCGTCCGAGCACATTGGATTCACGCATCTTGAAGTATAATTCGTCTCGCGTCATACCATACGTCTCTTTATCTACGAAGATGGGGAAATAAGAGTAATTGTGACGCACACCTGGCATGTCATCGAAAAATGTTATGCCCTCTACGCTCCGGAGCGCCTCCCGGTAGGCAACAGCAACTTTATGACGTGCTTCTATCGCATCGTCTACCTGGCGCAGATTGAGCAAACCATATGCAGACCGCATTTCGTCTACTTTCGAGTTGATCCCGGGAGCTACAACCTCTGTTTCGCCTGCAAAACCGAAGTTTTTAAGATAGTCAATGTGTTTCTTTGTTTTGGCATCATGCATCACCATGGCTCCGCCTTCAATAGTATTGTATACTTTGGTTGCATGAAACGACAAAGTAGACATATCTCCTGCATTAAGAATCGACTCGCCATTAACTTCCACTCCGAAAGCATGTGCTGCATCGTAAATAACTTTAAGCCCGTATTTATCGGCTATCTCTTGAATACGGATGGTGTCACATGGTTTTCCATATACATGCACCGGCATTATTGCAGTAGTCTTAGGAGTTATTGCAGCCTCGATTCTCTCGGGGTCTATATTGCCGGTGGATGGGTCTATGTCGACGAATACAGGTTTTATACCATTCCACCAGAGGGAGTGAGTTGTGGCTACAAAACTATAGGGCGTAGTAATTACCTCTCCTGTAATACGCAGTGCCTGCAGTGCTGTTATCAACGGGAGCGTACCGTTTGTGAACAGGCTGACATACGGAACTTTCAGATATTCTGCCAAAGCCTGCTCCAGTCGCTGATGAAAACTACCGTTATTTGTAATCCATTTGCTTTCCCATATTTCTTTCAGAAGCGCGTGAAACTCGTCAAGATCCGGCAGCAACGGGGATGTCACTGTAATCTGGTGTTTATCTTCCATGTATATATGTGTGTTGATTATTATTCAGTATTCAAAACCCACGCCTTTGCCGTATAAAAATGACAGAAACTGTATCTTAAATTCCTAAATTCATTTTTGTCTTATAAAAGACTTGAGTTCTCGAAAATCCGATGAACGGGTTGCGACAGCAACAAGCAGATAGTATACCATTCCCGTCAGACATCCAACGATAAGTTTAAGTAATGGCGAGGAAACGAACAAGGTAACAAACCATACAAATACCCCCATGGAAAGAGAGTAAAATAGAGAGGGGCACAAATCGCGCATTTGTTTCAGAAAGCCAACATGAATCAGTTTTCCTGTGTAATGTGTGTTCACCGCCAGACAAATAATTGATATTGCTACGGTTCCTGCTGTCATAGGAATCAGTCCGAAGGGTATAGTAATGCACAATATCCCTATACCGATAATTTTTTTTATCACTTCCACTCGCAAGAAAAGGTCAGAACGGCCTTTGACTACGAGTAAATTGAGATTTATGGCGTGTATGGGATACCACATCATGCAAAAACAAAGGATGCTAATAAGAGTAGCCGCGAACAACCATTGTTCCTTTAGAAGAATAAGTACCAAAGGTTGAGCTAAAACCGCAAGACCGACCATCAATGGAAAGACTATAAATGCCGAGAGCCGCAAAAAGCGACGATATGCCCCACGTAAACGTTCGTCATCATTTTGAATCGTGCAAAGTACAGGGAATGTCACACGTTGAAAAATATTAGTGATATTAGAGGATGGAAAAGAAGAAAATTGTTGTGCTCTGGTATAATAGCCGAGATCAGAAGCTTTGAATAATTTACCAATTACCAATAAATATAGATTATTATATATAGTTTCCAATAATGCACTCATGGCAAGTTTGGAACCAAACGAAAACAATTCTCTAAATGAGCGCCAAGAATAAAGCCATCGTGGACGCCATTTTGACAGCACCCATAACATCAAGCAATTTACTGTTTGATTTGTTAGTTGAAACCAAACAATTGCCCAAACGCCGCATCCTCCATAAGCAGTGGCTACACCGACTGCTCCAGAGGCCAAAGCAGCAGTCAATGAGGCTTTGGCCTGTGTACGGAAATCAATATGTATTGTGAAAATAGCACGCTGAACCCCGGCCAACGAACCTATTACAATGCTGAGTGAAATCACCCGGGTCAGCGCTATAAGCTGAGGCTCATTATAAAAGCGGGAGATTAGAGGAGCGCATATAGCCAATATCAGATAAAGGACAATGGCAACTACGATATTAAAATAAAATACCGTGGAATTGTCTGTTTCCGTTCGTTCTTGTTTCCGGATAAGCGCCTGAGAAAAACCACTGTCAACCAGGGTCTGTGATATTGCAATGAAAATTGTAAGCATACCCACCAGCCCATAATCAGCAGGTGTCAGAACTCGAGCCATTAGAATCATGACCACAAACATTATTCCTTGTACGGAAAAACGGTCTATGAAACTCCATATAGTGCCTTGAAATGTCTTATGTCTCAGAGATTCTGCCATTATTAATATTGGTACAATAGACTTATACCGCTAAAAATGGAATTACAAGAGCAGACGGGCTTTGTCAAAACGGTTGGCATCGGGGCGGGCAAGGAGTTCGCCGATGGCTGCTTCGTCAAAAGAACGGCGTGAAGCAGCAGGGAGGATTCCGCTGTGGGACAAGGCCGCAGCGAAGCGCATGTGCAGTTCCAGCAAATCTGTCGGTATTAGAGATGGTATGCCAATAAAATATCGGTCGGCGCAGCGGTGTTTGAGGGCGGACTGGTCTGTAGAGAACATGAATAAGTCTTCCTGTACAAGCAGGATGGCTCTCGTTATAGCTTCAACATCCCTGGACGCGGAGAAACTACCGGAAACAGATATTTCATTCACCCATTTCGCAAGTGTGTCGGCATACCATTGCATATGGCGCGTCTCAATCATGGTACTATGCAACATTCTGCGACCGACTATTAAAAACGCGTCATTACATAGTTCTTTTATTCCATCTTGGAAAAATGCTTTCAAGATGCGCGATTCTACAATGTCTGCAATACGCTTGATCTCCGAATCGTTTCGCACGATGCCGGCAGCCGCGGCATATGCTTCCATAATTGCCGGCAAATGCCTGATTTCTACATATCCGCAACAATTCTCAAACTCTACCATCAGACGCTCTATTTCTTGCTTGGCCAGACGTCTGCATGATACAGAAGAAGCATGCAGCTGTACAAGATAGCGAAGACATGGGATATAATCCATTCCACCCCTGAGCGAGACCTTACGGACTTCAGAAAAAAGTTCGTCGGGCAGCACACGGCAAATGCCTACCCGTGAAGGGATAGGCGCTGCATCAATGCAATAATGACGAGTAAGTGAAATCATCCCTATGCGGGATAGCGTGTTTTTATATTGTCATCAGAAGATCCGGATGGATGAACGGCAAGGCTATGCAGCATATGCCGTCTATTTTCACCACCACATGGCGGTTTCGCTCAATGCGCTGTACATATCCTTCATATCCTTCAAAAACTCCACCGGTTACACGCACGCGTGAGCCATGGCTAAGAGTGGTTTTATTAAACACCTGACAGCGTGTGCCATCGTCGGCTGTAAGCAATCTGAAAAGATGCATCTGCTTTGCCGGAATCGGTTCAATAATATCAAACGCCGGCATGCGGAGTATCTTAAGCCATTCGGGAGAGAGTTTTTCTTTTGCAAGACGTTCGAATGTCTCCACCTGTTTTTGAGAGGTTTCGACGAACATCACTTTAGGGATAAGCGGCCGTAAAATACTTTTTCCGGAAGGATGTTTGGTAGCAGCAAGAGGCACGTATATGTCGCTGCACAAAGGTCGCAGGAAATCTTCTGTCCGGTTTAATGAGGAAGTCTTCAGCGCATACCAGTTTAGAGAATCGGTGTCCATTTATGGTTTGCATTAGACAAAACTTCTTTTCTCCCGCGTAAAACACGGGAGCAGCACAGACAAGCCGGCTTTATATCTCCGGCATTGGCGCAATCTCGCTATACAGCGGCTCATGCGCTGTCTGTCACCCAATTATAGCCTCGAGCGCAAGCTTCGACAAAAAAATCTCTTGCAAAGAGATAAAC
>ERZ777305.370-NODE-370-length-74583-cov-10.926417_pt1 | contig 74583 bp, 57 predicted proteins | sample MGYA00374965_ERZ777305 | MGnify/ENA primary metagenome ERZ777305 (study PRJEB29328, sample SAMD00013331) | mouse gut metagenome | study: EMG produced TPA metagenomics assembly of the Metagenome analysis of fecal microbiota from mouse which was promoted...
TCGCCACGTGATTTTCGGCCGGGAATTAACATTTATTATTAAACACCCTCTTAGTAAGCGGAGTGGAAGCACTACTGACTCCTACGGCACAGTATTTCACGTTGCGACGGAGTCCTGCAGCCGTTCACCGTTAAAGCATTTATATACAGCTTCTCCAATGCCCGTGCTTGCGGGTTACAGCTATACGCCGTCACAACTTAAAAAAGGCCTCCGGACGCATTGTCCGGAGGCCTTTTTTATTGCCTTATATCAGCTGATTAGAGCTGGGGGCCTGCAGCTACGAGAGCCTTGCCGGCGGCGTGGTTCTCATACTTCTTGAAGTTCTTAATGAAGCGTGCAGCCAGGTCTTCAGCCTTGGTGTTCCATTCTTCGACATTGGCGTAAGTGTCGCGGGGATCGAGAATCTTGGGATCTACGCCAGGGAGTTCGGTAGGAATTTCGAAGTCGAAGATGGGGAGCTTCTTGGTGGGAGCCTTGAGGATAGCGCCGTCGAGGATAGCGTCGATGATGCCACGGGTGTCGCGGATTGAGATACGCTTGCCTGTGCCGTTCCAGCCGGTGTTTACCAGATAAGCCTTGGCACCTGAAGCCTGCATACGCTTAACGAGTTCTTCAGCGTACTTGGTGGGGTGCAGTTCGAGGAATGCCTGGCCGAAGCAAGCCGAGAAGGTAGGAGTGGGCTCGGTGATGCCGCGTTCGGTACCTGCGAGCTTGGCGGTGAAGCCGCTCAGGAAGTAGTACTTGGTCTGCTCGGGAGTCAGAATCGATACGGGAGGAAGTACACCGAAAGCGTCGGCGCTCAGGAAGATTACGTTCTTGGCAGCGGGGCCGGTAGATTTCGGGCGAACGATGTTCTTGATGTGCTCGATGGGGTAGCTTACGCGGGTGTTTTCGGTTACGCTCTTGTCGGCGAAGTTGATTTTGCCGCCTTCTTCCACGGTAACGTTCTCCAGGAGAGCGTCGCGGGTGATTGCGTTGTAGATATCGGGTTCGCTTTCCTTATCAAGGTTGATAACCTTTGCGTAGCAGCCGCCTTCGAAGTTGAACACACCGTTGTCGTCCCAGCCGTGTTCGTCGTCGCCGATAAGCAGACGCTTGGGATCGGTCGAAAGGGTGGTCTTGCCGGTACCGGAGAGGCCGAAGAAGATTGCGGTGTTTTCGCCGTTGAGGTCGGTGTTGGCCGAGCAGTGCATCGAAGCGATGCCCTTCAGCGGCAGGAAGTAGTTCATCATCGAGAACATACCCTTTTTCATTTCGCCGCCGTACCAGGTGTTGATGATAACCTGCTCACGGCTGGTGATGTTGAATACAACGGCGGTTTCGCTGTTGAGGCCGAGTTCCTGGTAATTGGTGAGCTTGGCCTTCGATGCGTTGTAAACGATGAAGTCGGGGGTGAAGTTTTCGAGTTCTTCAGCGGTGGGGCGGATAAACATGTTGGTTACAAAGTGAGCCTGCCATGCCACTTCCATGATGAAACGCACAGCCATGCGGGTATTTTCGTTGGCGCCGCAGAAGCCGTCGACAACGAAGAGGCGCTTGTTGCTGAGTTCCTTCTTGGCGAGGTCCTTCACAGCCTTCCAGGCTTCTTCGCTTGCGGGTTTGTTGTCGTTCTTGTATTCTTCGGATGTCCACCAGATGGTGTCCTTCGATTTTTCGTCGAGAACAATAAATTTGTCTTTAGGCGAACGACCGGTGTAAACGCCTGTCATTACGTTGACAGCGCCAAGTTCGGTTACCACACCCTTCTCAAATCCTTCGAGGGTAGGGAGAGTTTCTTCATTGAACAGTTCGTCATACGAAGGGTTGTAAACTACTTCGGTAGTTCCTTCGATACCGTATTTAACGAGGTCTTCTTTGATACCTGCGATACGGGCCTTCTTGATTTCTTCAAGTTTGCTCATTGCTATTGGAGATATTTGTTGTTGGTGTTTTCTGTTGTTATTGTACTGAACCTCCGGCGAGGCCTTGTAAACCGGATGCAAAGTTAGGAAAAATTTTCGGACTGACGAAACATTATGGAAATTTTTCTTTATTACTTCCAACTTATTTTCCCTTTTGCCCAAGTTCAACAAGCGCAAGCACGCTAAAGTTGGTGTAAAATAGTTAATTATTCGTACTCGTGGCCCGCAGGAAATAGTACAGAAACAGCGCCGCCGCCAGACACAGGCTCACGGAAAAACTGAGTACTATGCCGTACAGGCCCATGCCTAAAGTGAAGCCGAAAAGATATGTCACCGGCACTCCTACCACTATGTAGCTGACGAAGGCTATCCACAGCATGGGCATTACGTGCGAGGTACCGCGCAGGGCGTTGGCAAAGTTGATCTGTGTGGCGTCGGCCACCTGATACAGTATCAGCGGGAACAGCAGGGTCATGGCAAGCGTCACTACGGCGGGGTCGGGCGTAAACAGCCCCATGATGCTACGGCCGAAGAATATAAAGGCCATACAGCTGCAGCACATCATCACCAGCAGGCAGCGGTAGCCGGCCCAGGCCACCGATCGCATGCCGCTGTTGGAGTTCAGACCGGCCTGATTGGCCACAAGCACGCTCACAGCCGTGCCCACGCTGTAATAAAGCGTAAAACCAAGGGTGCCGGTAACTACAATCACCTGATAGGCTGCCAGACATATATCGCCCTGCGGCAGCCAGCCGGCCATAACGGCGCTGAGCGAGAAGCTGCCGCTCTCGCAGGCCATCTGCATGGCTACCGGAAATCCGCACAATGCCACAGGACGCAATGTACGCAGCGATACTGCAGCGCGCCTGAAACCGCCACTGTATACTTTATAGCGCCCGGCAAGAAAGAATACTCCCAGCAGCACCGCCGGACCCAGTATACGGCTCGCAAGAGTACTCAGGCCTGCGCCGAACAGCCCCAGCTCGGGCAGTCCGCAGTTGCCATAAATCAGCAGCCAGTTGCCAAGTATGTTCAGAGCGTTGGCCGACAGCATTATCCACATGGGCAGCTGCGAATTTCCGCGCGCATAGCTCCACTGGGCGAACACGTTGAACAGGCTCATCGGCACCAGTCCGGCCAGATACAGCAAGAAGTACGGCTTTATCAACGGCAGCAGCTTATCCGGCTGCCCCATGCGGTGCAGGTTGAAGTACACTGCCGTCATTATGGCCATAACCAAAACAGTAAAACTTACATTGACTATTACGCCCGAGCGTAGCGTGGAGCCCATTTGCTCCTTTTCTCCACGGCTGTACTGGGCGCCGAGTATAGGCGTGATGCCAAGTGCAAAGCCCATTATGGTGAACATGGCCATGTTGAAAAGGTTGTTCACAAACGAGGCTGCGGCAAGCGAATCGGTGTCGTAATGCCCCACCATGGCGGTATCGGCAAACACCAAAACAACAATCCCGACCTGCCCCACAAGTATGGGCAGGCCGAGATGTATGATAGCTTTGTAGTGCTTTCCCATTAATCGCGGCTGGAGCCGAAGAAACGGAGCAGATACAGGAAGAGGTTGATGAAGTCGAGGTAGAGGTTAAGTGCGCCAAGTGTGCTTACACGGCCTGCCTGACCGGGCATCATCTCGGCAAGACGGCGAATCTGCTGGGTATCCCAGGCGGTAAGGCCTACAAAGATTATAACGCCGGCAATGCTGATTATCCAGTCCATAGTGGAGCTTTTGAGGAATATATTCACCAGCGAGGCTATGATAAGGCCTATCAGGGCCATGAACAGTATAGAGCCCATCTTGCTGAGGTCCTTGTTGGTGAAGTATCCGTACACACTCATGGCGCCGAAGGTGCCTGCGGTGATAAAGAAAGTCTTGACTATCGAGCCGGTGGTGTACAGCAGGAATATAGGCGTAAGTGCCAGGCCGTTGATTACCGAGAACAACAGGAACAGGCCAAAGCCTACAGCGGTACCCATCTTGTTGAGAGCTCCTCCGATGGAGAAGACTATCAGAAGTTCGGCACCCATCAGCACCCACATGAACCAGCTGTTGTTGGCCATGAAGCTCAGATAGGAATAGCTACTTGCGCAGAAAAGCGAGATAAAGGCGGTGATAAGCAGACCGAGGGTCATCTTAAGATACACCTGTTTCATTACGGCTGATACGCCGGCTGCCACGTAGCGGGGAGGTGTGGCGGTTTGGAAATTATTCATGGTTACTTTTTATAATGTTCATATTGTTAAAAATTATTACATCCTCTCGGGGACACGGATACCCAACAGACCCAGAGTAGCTTTGATGGTGCGGGCGGTGACTTCGCTCAGTGCCAGACGCAGGCTGCGCTTGGCGGCATCATCCTCGCGGAGTATGGGGCAGTCGTGATAGAACTGGTTGTACTCCTTGGCCAGGTCGTAGGCGTAGTTGGCAATAAGGGCGGGCGAATAGCTGCGGCCGGCCTCGGCTATAAGCTGCGGCAGCGATGCCAGGCGCTGTATCAAAGCGGTTTCTTTTTCGCCGGGCTCTACCGCCGAGTAATCGCCTATGACGTAGCCCTGCTCAGCGGCACGGCGCACTACCGAGCGGATACGCGCATAGCTGTACTGTATGAACGGACCTGTGTTGCCATTGAAGTCGATAGACTCTTTGGGGTTGAAGGTCATGTTCTTGCGCGGGTCGACCTTGAGCAGGAAGTATTTCAGTGCGCCCAGACCTACGATTTCGGCAATTTCGTCGATTTCGGCATCGGTCATGCCTTCGCTGCGGCCCTGTTCGACTGCCACTTCGCGGGCTGTGGCCACCATTTCGGCCATCAGGTCGTCGGCATCAACCACAGTTCCTTCGCGCGATTTCATCTTGCCTTCGGGCAGCTCTACCATGCCGTAGCTGAAGTGTACCAGGTCTTTGCCCCATTTGAAGCCAAGGCGGTCGAGCAGCAGCGACAGTACCTGGAAGTGGTAGTTCTGCTCATTGCCCACCACGTAAATCATGCGGTCGATGGGAAAGTCGGCGAAACGCAGTTTGGCGGTGCCTATATCCTGTGTCATGTACACCGATGTTCCGTCGGCGCGGAGCAGCAGCTTGTGGTCGAGGCCCGCGTCGGTGAGGTCGGCCCATACCGAGCCGTCGTCCTTGCGGTACATAATGCCTTTTTCAAGACCTTCGAGCACCTTTTCCTTGCCTTCGAGGTAGGTCTGCGACTCGTAATATATCTTGTCGAAGTCCACGCCCATACGCTTGTATGTCTGGTCGAAACCGGCGTATACCCAGTTGTTCATCATTTCCCAAAGGCCGCGGATTTCGGGGTCTTTTGCTTCCCAGCGGCGCAGCATGTCGCGTGCTTCGGCCATCAGGGGCGAAGCTGCCTCTGCAGCTTCTTTGCTGAGGGTTTTGTCGGCTTCCATCATGGCGCTGACTTCGGCTTTGTAATGCTTGTCGAAGTCTACGTAGCAGTCACCTATGAGGTGGTCGCCCTTTACGCCCAGCGACTCGGGAGTTTCGCCATTGTGCCATTTCTGCCATGCGAGCATCGACTTGCAGATGTGTATGCCGCGGTCGTTCACTATGTTGGTTTTCACCACACGGTTGCCACAGGCTTTGAGAATCTCGGCCAGCGAATATCCCAGCAGGTTGTTGCGCACGTGGCCCAGGTGCAGGGGCTTGTTGGTGTTCGGCGAAGAGTATTCCACCATCACCAGCGGCGACCCGTCGGTGGCTGTACGGAAACCGTAGTCGGCGTCTGCCGCCACAGAGGCCAGCACCTGACTCCACACGGTGGGGCGTATAACCAGGTTCAGAAAGCCTTTCACTACGTTGTAACGCTCTACGGCCGGCTCATGTTCAAGCAGATAATCGCCGATTTCCTTGCCTACAGCCTCGGGAGCCTTGCGGGCGGCCTTCACCCAGGGGAAAACTACTATGGTGAGGTTGCCTTCGAATTCTTTGCGGGTAGGCTGGGGCACAAGTGTATTTGGGGCGGCGTCAATGCCGTAAAGTTGTTTCACAGCAGCGCCTACGGCACTGCCTATAATTGTATCTACTGTCATTTTTTTTACCTTATTTTTCCGAGTTAAGGTGCAAAGTTACAAATTTTTCGCCAATGCGCAAAGCGCACGGGCCGCACTCGTTCAGAGGTATTTGTCGCCGAATTTCAGCTTGGCGTCGGACACCATGTTGCGTATGCTCTGCTCCTCGGCTTTGGGACATATCAGCAACACATCGCCGGCGTCGGACACAATATAGTCGTTAAGACCGCTTACTGCTATGAGCTTGTCGCCGCGCACTGCGAATATATTGCCTGTCGAATCATAACTGAGCACACGGCAGTTCTGTGTCACATTGGCGCTGGAGTTTTTGGGGCTGTTATCGTACAGCGAGCTCCATGTACCGAGGTCCGACCATCCGAAGTCCACAGTTTCCACATACACGTTCGATGCCTTTTCCATTACAGCAAAGTCGATGCTTATGCTCATACATGTGGGGAATTCTTCCTCGATGAAGGCGGTTTCGCCTTCGGTGCCTAATACGGCCAGACCGCGGTCGAACACCTGCGCTATCTCGGGCGAATGTTCGTGCATGGCTTTTATGATTGTTTCAGCTTTCCACAGAAATATACCTGAGTTCCAGAAGAACTCACCGGTTTCGAGAAACACCTTGGCCAGTTCGATGTCAGGTTTTTCGGTAAAAGTCTTGACCTTATTCAGACCTCGCTCGACCTCGCTGCCTATCTGTATGTAGCCGTAGCCGGTTTCGGGCCGCGAGGGATTTATGCCCAGTGTGAGCAGTGCCTCGTGGCTTTCCACAAATGCAAAGCCGCGGAGTATGCTTTCCTCGAATTGCTGCTCGCGGGTGATAAGGTGGTCACTGGGCATCACCACTATCGACGCCTGCGGGTCGCGGGCCTTGATGTGGTATGCAGCCCATGCTATGCAGGGGGCGGTGTTGCGGCGGGCCGGTTCGAGTAATATCGAGCGGGCCGGCAGGTCGGGCAGCTGTTCCTTTACCAGGGCGGCATAAGCCTCGTTGGTAACCACCAATATATTTTCTTTGGGCACAACGGGCAGTATGCGGTCGTAGCTCATCTGCAACAGCGAGCGTCCGGTGCCCAGAAAGTCGATAAACTGCTTGGGCATATTTGCGCGGCTGTATGGCCAGAAGCGACTACCTATGCCGCCGCACATAATCACGCAGTAGCGGTGCGAGCATATTTCTTGGTTGGTTGTAATCTGTGTCATATTGCGTTGAGGTTAGTCTATAATGTTTTCTTCTGCAATTATCGTGCCGTTCTTGGCAAGAGCTCTGCGGTAGCTGTAAAACAGTGCGGCAAACAGTGCGGCCACCGCCATACCGGCTCCGACAGCCACGCCGCGCGCAAGCCCGAATCCTTCGGGCGAAGGGGCGAACAGCAGGTAGCTTATACTCACCACGGTCATGTACAGAGCCGGCACCATGGCTATGTAGTAGTTTTTGCCATGCCGCAGCATCCACACACTCACGGCCCAGAGGGTGAACACGGCAAGGGTCTGGTTGCACCAGGCAAAGTAGCGCCACAGTACCTGAAAGTCGATTTGCACAAGCAGGAATGTGACAGCGAACAGGGGCAGCGACACAAAAATGCGCCGCATGGTTTTCTTCTGGTCAATTTTCAGGAAATCGGCTACAATCAAGCGTGCCGAGCGCAACGCCGTATCGCCGGTGGTGATGGGTGCCGCCACCACTCCCAGCAGTGCCAGAATGCCGCCGAAAGTGCCCAGCCAGCCCACTGATATATCGTTGACGAGTGTGGCTGCCGAGTGGCCTTCACCTGCCATATAGGCGCCCAGCGAGTCGTAGCTGCCGGTAAAGCTTATGGCCGCGGCCGCCCATATCAGAGCCACTATGCCTTCGGCCACCATGGCGCCGTAAAACACCGGACGCCCCAGTTTCTCGCTCTTAATGCAGCGGGCCATCATTGGCGACTGCGTGGCATGGAAGCCCGATATAGCTCCGCAGGCTATCGACACGAACATCATCGGAAATATGGGATATCCGTCGGCACGGCGGCTCTGAAGACCGTCAGCAATGCCGTCGGGTATGCTTACTCCGCCGAACAGCAGGTATACCAGCAGGCCTCCGGCCATAAACAGCAGCGCGAAGCCGAACACCGGGTACAGCGAGCCAATCAGCTTGTCGACAGGCAGAACGGTAGCGCAGACATAGTAGGCAAAAATAATCAGCACCCATACTTCGCCGCTTAGCCACGCAGGGGTCATGCCGGCCAGGATACCGGCGGGCGAGGTCACGAACACAGCTCCAACCATCAGCAGCAGCACTATGGAAAATATCGCCATCACGTTCTTGACGGCACGGCCAAGCTGGCTGCCAACGATTTCGGGCAGCGACAGACCACCCATGCGCACCGATATCATGCCCGACAGAAAGTCATGAACCGCCCCGGCGAAAATCGTGCCTAACACAATCCACAGAAAAGCGGCCGGCCCAAACATCACACCCATAATGGCTCCGAATATCGGGCCAATGCCTGCGATGTTGAGAAACTGTATCAGAAACACCTTCCAGGTAGGCATGGGCAGGTAGTCAACGCCGTCGCGCCGGGTATATGCGGGGGTAGGGCGCCCGGCATCGGTGCCGAAAGCTTTCTCTACAATGGCACCGTATATGAAATAGCCGCCGAGCAGAACGGCCAGTGATATTAGAAAAGCTGTCATGGTATGACTGTTAGAGCCTGTTAATAACCAATGTGAACGCCGGGGCGGTCAATCTTTGAGTGATATATCTTTAGAGGGTGTTGACATTAGTTTTTAAACAAGCTATTATTATGATTTCCAAAATTAGCAATAATGCCCGACACAACAAAATCTTTAATTATTTTTATGCAATTTTTGGCTGGTGCCACTATTTTGCATAACTTTGCAGAAAAGCAACCAAACTGACATGGAAACCAAGTACAAACGCATACTTCTTAAACTCAGCGGCGAATCACTCGCCGCCGGTACCGGACACGGCATCGACACCGACCGCCTGAATGCTTACGCACAGCAGATAAAAGCGGTAGTCGACGCCGGCGTACAGGTATCGATAGTAATCGGCGGCGGCAATATATTCCGCGGACTCTCGGGTGCATCGCGCGGCTTCGACCGTGTGAAAGGCGACCAAATGGGCATGCTCGCCACCGTAATCAACTCTCTCGCCCTCAGCTCGGCCCTCAACGCCATCGGCCAACCGGCTCAGGTCTACACGGCCATCAACATGTTTCCCATCGGCGAGCACTACAGCAAGTGGCGCGCCATCAGCTCCATGGAGCGTGACGAGGTAGCCATTATATCGGGCGGCACAGGCAACCCGTTCTTCACCACCGACACCGGCTCGGCTCTGCGGGCCATCGAGGTGGAGGCCGACGTTATGCTCAAGGGCACACGCGTCGACGGAGTATACACCGCTGACCCTGAAAAAGACCCCAAGGCAACAAAATTCGACAGCATCACCTACGACGAAGTATACAACCGCGGACTCAAGGTAATGGACCTCACCGCCACAGCTCTGTGCAAAGAAAACAAGATGCCCATAATTGTATTCGACATGGACACCGAAGGTAATCTGGCACGGCTAATCGCAGGCGAAAATATCGGTACTCTGGTATATTAAACTAAAATTCAGATAAATAATGACTGACCCCCAAACCTATCTCGGCCCGGCTGAAGAGAAAATGGAACTTGCCGTGGCTTTCCTCGACGAATCACTCGCACACATCCGCGCCGGAAAGGCGAATCCTAAAATCCTCGACGGTATCCGTGTGGATTACTATGGCAGCGCTGCCCCCATCAGCAATGTGGCAAACATAAGCGTGCCGGATGCCCGCACCATTACCATAACTCCGTGGGAGAAGAGCATGTTCAAGGAAATCGAAAAGGCTATTATAAACTCCGAACTCGGTATCACACCCGAAAACAACGGCGAAGTTATACGCATTTCTATTCCACCGCTGACCGAAGAACGACGCAAAGCCCTGGTAAAACAGTCGAAAGCAGAAGCCGAGCAGGCTAAGGTTTCGGTTCGCAACGCACGCCGCGACGCAATCGAAGGCCTCAAGAAAGCCATCAAGCAGGGTATGCCCGAAGACGTTGAGAAAGATGCCGAAGCGTCGGCCCAGAAGCTGCACGACAAATTTCTTAAGAAAATCGACGACCTCTTCTCGGCCAAGGAAAAAGAAATTCTAACTGTGTAACATGATTAAAAACCTGCTTTTCGACCTCGGAGGCGTAATAATGGATATCGAACGCCGCAACTGTGTTGCGGCGTTCGAAGCCCTCGGCCTCCCCGATGCCGACTCGTTCTTTGGCGAATACAGCCAGCAAGGGCCTTTCATGGCTCTGGAAGAAGGCCTGATTTCCGTTGACGAATTTCACAATCGCATGCGCGGCTACTTTCCGCACACGGTAAGCGACAGCGAAATCGATGCCGCCTTTCTGCGCTTCCTCACCGGCATACCTCAGTACCGCCTCAAGGCCCTGCGACAGCTGCGACGCCGATTTGGAATTTATTTGCTGAGCAACACCAACGAAATTATGTGGCACAGCATGATAGCCGATGAATTCACAAAAGAAGGTCTTACTCGCGAGGACTATTTCGACGGTATGGTGACCTCATTCAACGCCAAAGCCCTGAAACCTGACACCCGCATTTTCAATTACGCCTGCGACACCCTCGGCATCAAACCCGATGAAACATTATTCATCGACGACTCGCAGCGCAACCTCGACTCCGCAGCGGCGCTCGGTTTCAACACCCTGCTTGTAAAACCAGGCGAGGAATTCGCCGAAAACATAGCCAAATATCTAAGTGAGTAAAATAGCGGCCATAGGAATGTTCGACGGCGTGCATCTTGGACACCGTCACCTCTGGCAGCAGATTGCCGCCCTTGCCAAGGCCGGAGCAGGCACGTCGCTGGCCATAACTTTCCGCAATCATCCGCTCCAACTTATTGCTCCGCAACGTGCTCCGCTGTCGCTCGGACCGGTGGAACAGCGTGTGGAACTGCTGCGGCAAGCCGGTGCTGACGATGTGCTTATACTCGACTTTACCCCGGCCCTGCGCGCACTTACCGGAGCTGAGTTTGTAAAACTGCTTGTAAAAGATCACGGAGTCACCGACCTGGTGATGGGTTTCAACAACAGCATAGGCAGTGACCGCATATCAGCTGCCGACGATTACCGGCGCCTTGCCGACGATACCGGCGTGAGGCTGCATCCGGCAGCGGAGTTCCGCCTGGGAGCTGACCGCACTGTAAGCAGTTCGGCCATACGCAGCTCTTTGGCCAAAGGCGATGTCGAATGCGCCAACAGCCTGCTGGGGCGCCCATATAGCATCAGCGGCACCATAACCCATGGCAAACAGCTGGGGCGCACCATAGGCTTCCCTACGGCCAATGTCGAGGCTTTCGACCCTCGTCAGGCCATGCCGGGCAACGGAGTATACGCTCTGGACGTGATTCTGCCCGACGACAGCACACACCGCGCCATGGCAAATATCGGGCATCGGCCCACCGTCGACAGGCAGCCCGACGCACAGACCACCGTTGAAGTGAATATTTTCGATTTCGATGGCGACCTCTATGGACAGCCACTTACTTTGCTGTTTCTCAAACGCCTGCGCAGCGAGCAGGGCTTCGACTCTCTCGAAGCCCTCCGCAGTCGCCTTGAAGAAGACCGTCGCATGGCCATGGCGCTGTGAGCACAGCAGGCATTCACTCTAACCTTTCTTTCACGTAAGGAGTTGGCCGCAGCCCGTAAGCCTTCGAAAGATATTGGCGCGCCTTATCCATATCGCCTGTATCAGCGTAATAATTGCCCAGATACAGTAGTGTTGTATAGTCGTCAGGGCTTATCTCAAGCACTGCCTGCCACTGCTCCACCGCTTTGTCCATATCGCCGCAGAGCATGTATCCCTGCGCCATGGCACTGATATATTCAGTACTCCGGGGCAGACCCCGGTGCATGCGTCCGGCATACTCCACAATCATGGGGCCATCGGCGCGTAACATATAATAATTCAGCAAGGCAGCGTCAACAGGTCTGCTCAGCCAGGGCATCTCGCGGGCGGCCATACTCATAAAGTCGCCGTACACCGAAGCATGACCGGTGTCGAACGAAAGCTCGCGCACACGTTCGAACAGAGGATATATACCCACACCGTGAGCCGACGAACGCTCCAGCAGGTCGGTCATGCGCAGCGTATCTGTCATAAGCGCCGAGGCTACAATGGCATGGGCGTAGGAGTCGAGCGAATCGGGCCGTTCGGCCAGCATCAGTTCGTACAGGGCCTGGGCGCTGGCCCACTCACCCTCTCCGAAGTATTTCGAGGCCTTGCGGGCCACCTGTCCGTAATCAGCAGCATGCGCAATCACTGACACAGCCGCCAAAAGGCAGAGTATTAGCTTATGTTTCATTTTCAATATTTAAACGACGAGCCGCCGAGAAACTCGCGCAGCAGACTCGTGGGCGGTATCATCTCGGCGCTGATAGGCAGGAAGTGGCTCAGGAACTTGCGCAGACGGTATGCCTCGCCGTATTCGGGCACATCGCCGGGCACACTTTTGAGAATTTCGTCGCCGTATTCTTTCATTACGCCCAGCTCAAACAGCAGCGACGAGTTGAAAGTGGCATCGGCGTTCTCCTGATAAGGGAATATCCAGCGTTCCTCGCCGCGACGCACGCTGGGCCAACGGCGTATGGTTTCTTCGGCCGATGCGCCGCGGTATTTGTAGTCGCGGATTATGCGGCGCAGCAGACGGTTGTCGGTAGTCGGCACCCAGTTGTGGTCGTCGACCGACAGTGTGGTCAGGGCCGATACATACACTCTGAACTTCATGTCCTCGGCTATCGAGGCTGTCAGTTCAGGATTAAGGCCGTGTATTCCCTCTATGAGCAGTATACCGTTGTCCTGCAACTTTATGGTATGCCCCTTGTACTGGCGGCATCCCAGTTCAAAGTTATAGCTCGGCAACTCCACCTCCTCGCCGCTGAGTATGCGGTTGAGGTCGGAGTTGAACTGCTTAAGGTCGAGAGCGTAAAGCGATTCATAGTCGTAATCGCCGTCGGCGTCGCGCGGAGTATCTACTCGGTTTATGAAATAATCGTCAAGCGATATCATCTGCGGTTTCAGCAGATTGGTCATCAGCTGTATTGCCAGACGCTTTGTAGTGGTGGTTTTGCCCGACGACGACGGACCTGCCACCAGCACCACACGGGCGCCGCCACGGCGGTAACGGGCTGTAATCTCGTCGCTGATACGGGCTATTTTCTTGTCGTGCAGCGCCTCGGCCACATTTATCAGGTCGGATGTACGGTTACGCAGCACCTCTCTGTTGAGTTCGCCCACATCGCTCACGCCCACAATGCTGTTGAATTGCATGTAGTCGGTAAATGCCCGATACATTTTCTCCTGAGTCAGCGGCTGAGGAGGCACCGATTCGTCGGCGGGGTCAAAGCCCAGCAGCAGCATGCCTTCCTTGTACGGAATCAGGTCGAATACCTTCAGCTGACCGGTAGAGTAGGCCAGGGCACCATAATAGCTGTCGTAGATTTCACCGAGTTTGTAGTACGATGTATATAGGCTGCGTGTGGTTTCGAGCAGGCGCACTTTGTCGTGGAGGCCCTGGTCGCGGAATTTTTCTATTACATCGCTTGTCAGGCGCTCCTTGCGCACGAAACGCAGGTCGGCCTCTACAATACGGCGCATTTCGTCGCGCAGGCGGCCCACCACTCCGGCATCGGGGGTTATATCGCCGTGAAGGCGACAGTAGTAGCCCTGCGATATGGAGTGTTCTATAGTAAGCCTTACGCCGGGATACAGGCGCGTGATGGCCAGATACAGCACCATACACAGCGAACGGGTGTATACTCGCCGTCCGCTGGCCGAATTACGAGGCAGAAACTCCACCATCTTCGGATGATACACGGCATAGCCAAGGTCCTCGTTTTTGTAGTTAACAAGGGCACACAGCGGCTCGAAGTCCAGCGCCGGACGTATCCGGTCAAGAATATCCACCAGACGCTCGCCTCCGTATATATCAACGTACCGGCCGGTGTTGCGGCAATACACTTTCAGTTGTTCACTCATAATTTCAGCTGATAATATAATTCAGAACCGGCTCTTATCGGAGTCGGACCAATACATGCAAACTTACACAAAATATTCTGTTTTAGAACAAGTAGTTCTGTTAATTTGTTTTAAACACATGATACGTTTCTATGCTTGCGAAGACAACGGTTTCGTAGAGAAAACCGAGTGGCAGCCCCATTATTGGATAAATGTGGAAATGCCGGATACCGATGAATGCGAACTGATATGTTCGCAATGGGGAGTGCCGTGTTCGTTTGTGGAGAATGTGGCCGACGTTGACGAACGCCCGCGATTCGAACGCGAGAACGGCTGGCTGCTCACTATCGTACGGATTCCTGTCCGCGACAAAAGCAACCCCATGGTATACCACACCGTGCCTTTAGGCATAATGACCAAGAACGAATATATCGTAACCCTGTGCTTCGCCGAAACCGAAATGATTCCGGATTTCATCGACCACAGCAACCGCAGGCATATCATCGTTGACAACCAGCCGGACTTTGTTCTGAGGCTGATTTTTTCGTCGACCTACTGGTTTCTGAGCTATCTCAAGCAAATCAACGACACCGTAGCCGAATACACCAAGCAGCTCGAACGCAGCGTGCGCAACGAAGCTCTGCTGTCGCTGATGCAGTTGCAGAAAGCGCTGGTGTACTTCAATACCTCGCTGCAGGGCAACCGCCTGCTGACCGACCGCCTCAACAAGGTGTTCGCCGACGACTGCGACGCCGACCTGCTCGAGGATGTAGAAATCGAACTCTCGCAGGCCACAAACACCGTCAACGTGTATATGGAGATTCTGTCGAACTCCATGGACACCTTCGCATCGGTTATATCCAACAACGTCAACGACGTTATGAAAACCATGACCTCGCTGTCGGTAATTCTGATGGTGCCCACGCTGATTGCCAGTTTCTACGGCATGAACGTGGACGTATGGTTCAGTTCAGCACCTGCCGCCTTCGGATGTATAATCCTGATATCGTTCGGTCTGGCATCCATAGTATGGTATTTCATCCGCCGCGCCCACTGGATATGAAATTTGTGTTTATGACTTTTTATATGTAATTTTGTGGAAGAACTCCAACGTATTATATATGAAACGCATATACACCGCTATCGCCGCCATGCACACTCAGTAATCTCGCACTTGTATTTGCGCACCCTACTCAGCCGGAGATAAAACAATACAAAGGCGTTGTAATTCCATTCAACCTCGAAATGGAATACCCCTACCATAACCCTGTATACAACGAGTTCATTATAAATTATCTGGGAAAATACCGCAATTTGGGAACATTTTATCTGCAAGGTCATCCCAACTCATGGGACGACGTCCGCTGGAACGAGTTCACCCGCATTATCGACCGCCTGAAGGCCGACGGCGTCAGATTCATGACCATATCGGAATATCTCAGAGATGACGCCCACAGTATATGATTTTGTAATTTAAATATTTTGTACTAAATTTGTAGTGCCGAATCACAACCTGCACGTTATCGCGTATAGGAGAAAGAGGAGGTGTACATATAGAATAAAAGCGTGTATCAACATCGCTTCTGTCCATGGCTATCTGAAATCTGGCAGTTTCAAAGCAAGGTCAAAGACGAAGCAACCGGTAAACGCCGCATCGGGTATGAAACCACATACTCGTCTGCCGACGCATATCTGCGCCGACAGGTGGTGTGTCGATTCATAATGCGTGCGGGCCCCAACGGTTGCTCATCCGACCTTGCGGGCCCCGCCAGAGCCACAGATAGCGGATGAGCGACATTTCAAGGCTCAGCACGCTCTTTTGTCAATATACTTTCCGTTCGGAACTGGGCCCCGGGCAAGTATACCTTTACAATGTACAAGTGCAAGATTGCCGAAATCGACATAGGAACGATGATTCGCCGCAAAGTCGAAGAGCAACACTGGTCATACACAGCCTTTGCCTCCGCCATCGGCTGCTCGCGCTCGGCACTGTATAACATATTCAACAACCGCGACATAAGCGTAATAAGGCTGCTGAAAATATCGGAAGTGCTCCGACATGATTTTTTCACCGAGATATGCGGCACACTACCTGCCGCAGGCAATCCGGTACCCGACAGTTTTGTGGCCATACGCCTTTGCAACGGACGCCCGGCAATCGGCGACCTGCCGCCGGAAATAGCGGCATTGATACGCCGCGAAATTGACAGTTGTACCGAATTGTGACAATTACGTACACAAAGCAATACACCCTATAGGGTTCTCTATGGCCGTTATTATCTAACTTTGCGCTCAAATCAATAGTAAACCACACATGAACAAACTTTTATACCTGGCCGTAGCAGCCGGATTAATAGGGTGGAACTCCGCCGAGGCAAAACGTGTCAAACTCAACTACAGCGTAATTGATGTGCCGGAAGAAGGCGGCGTAAAATTCGAACAGATTACCGAGGATTCCGACTGTGTGAACAAAGAAGGACTTGTATCAAAGGCTAAAGGAATGTTCGGAATCAAGAACCTTTCTAAAATCGACTGGTGGGTAAATCCACGTATAGCAGTATCGCCTGACGGAAGCAAGGTAGCCTACCTCAACTGGAAGAACAGAACATCGAATGTGATGGTAAAAGATGCCCATCGAGGCGGAGCAAGCACACAACGCACATTCCGCGCCAATGTAACCGACTTCACATGGAGCCCCGACGGAAACACAATCTGTTTTACCGAATTCCGCTCCGGTCATTTCGGCGTGTACCTTGTTGACGCCAGCCAGGGCACCGTTGTACGCCAGATAAGCACCGGCAACGAAAATGATTTCGCAGGCCAGATAACAGCCGACGGAAAACACATTCTTTTCCACCGCGGTGAAGGCCCGGGAGCATACAGCATCTGGAGCTACGACCGCGAAAAGAATCTGTTTTCAAATTATTCGCGCGGCATGACTCCATGCCTTATCCCCGGCGAAAAAGACGTAATATATTGCGGCAGATACACCGACAAACGCGAAAGCGAAATATGGCGCGTAAACCTCTCAAGCGGCGTAGAGGAAATTCTGCTATCACAGCCGGGGCGCAGTTTCACCACCCCGGTACTTTCGCCAGACGGACGATGGCTGCTTGTAACAGGTGCTTCTATGGACGAGAAAGGCAAAGACATAAACACCGACCTTTTTGTAATCCGCACCGACGGTACTCAATTCACACAGCTCACCTACCATCCGGGCAATGACCTATCCGGTGTATGGGCACCCGACGGCAAAAGCATCTACTTCCTGTCGCAGCGAGGTTCCATAGAAGGCACATTCAATGTATGGAAAATGAACTTTAACCTTTGATATAACCAAACAAACACATATTAGCAATGAGAAAAATCCTTACAATCATCACAGTTATTGCCGCTGCACTGAGTTTCAGCGCAAACGCACAGCGTGCCGGTGAGTACAATCTCGGCACAAGCGATGCTAATTTTTCAAAATCAGGCATATTCTCCGAAATCGGCCTGGGTGTAGCCTGCGGCGACATTGAAAGCGATCTGGGTCTGAGCGTAGGTCTGGGTTACCGCTACCACTTCGGCAGCGGCTTATGCTGGGATATTCTGCGTGTGGCCTACTATGCACCCTCCACAACCACCGCTTTCGAAGAAGGATCGTCGATGCGTTTCCTCTCCGGCATCCGTTACAACTCAGCCCCGGTTCTGGCCGATAAGCCGCTATACGCCACCTTCGCCGCCGGTTACCAGATGAACGTAAACGATTTCGAGAGTTGGCATGGTTTCGCATACGAGTTCGGCGTAGGTGTGGTACTGAATCCCGCAGTATCGCTCGGTCTTATGTGGGAAGGCAACGTGGCCCACTATGATTTCGGGTTTGACAGTGCAAACGCCAACTTCGGCATTTTCGGTGTAAAGCTGGGAATACAATTCTGATTTTCAGAAAAAGAATATTAACGTATTAAATGGAGCGGGACCGGCCTGCTCCATTTTTATTTGTTCCATAATCCCAAGAAACCCACGTTAACACTTTTTGGTAAAAAAAAGCTATCGATTTCAGCTATTTGACGTAACTTTGCACCTGATTTCACCGTTTATAGTTAACATAAACACCAAACTTAGATATGGACAAGATAGAACTCAACATCGAGAACGCCTTGAGTGCCCTCAAGCCCGGCGCTTTCGATTCACTCGCCCCTGTGGCTCAGGATGCTTTCAAAACTCTCGTCAGCGGCAGCGGCGCAGGCAACGACTTCCTCGGCTGGGTAAAACTCCCCTCTGAAACTACTGCCGAACTTCTCGCTGACATCAAGGCCACCGCCGAAGATCTCCGCACTAAATGCCAGGTTGTAGTAGCCATAGGCATAGGCGGCAGCTATCTGGGTGCCAAGGCTGTAATCGAAGCTCTCAGCAACAGCTTTGCCGCTTACCGTCACGAAGGCTGCGAGGTTCTCTTCGCCGGCCAAAACATAGGCGAAGATTACCTTTATGAGCTCAGCGACTACCTCAAGGACCGCCAGTTCGGCATTGTGGTAATATCAAAATCGGGTACCACCACCGAGCCGGCCATAGCATTCCGTCTGCTCAAGGAGCAGCTCGAAAAGCAAGTAGGCCGCGACGAAGCAGCAAAGCGCATCGTCGCCATCACCGACGAAAGCAAGGGTGCCCTGCGCAGCCTCGCCACTGAAGAAGGCTACAAGACATACGTGATTCCCGACAACGTAGGCGGTCGATTCTCAGTCCTCACACCCGTGGGCCTGCTGCCCATAGCCGTAGCAGGGTTCGACATCGAAGCCCTCGTTGCAGGCGCAGCCCGCATGGAGCGTGCCACTCTCGAAGGCAAAGACAACACATCGCTCACATACGCGCAGACCCGCAACGCACTCTACCAAGCCGGCAAGAAAATTGAGATTCTGGTCAACTACAATCCCAAGCTCCACTACTTCGGCGAATGGTGGAAGCAGCTCTACGGCGAAAGCGAGGGCAAAGACCACAAGGGCATATTCCCCGCATCGGTCGACTTCTCGACCGACCTCCACAGCATGGGCCAGTGGATTCAGGAGGGCGAACGCACCATCTTCGAAACAGTTATCTCTGTAATCGAACAGAAGCACAATGTTGTGATTCCGTCAGACAACGCCAACCTCGACGGCCTCAACTACATAGCCGGCAAACGAGTTGACGAAGTGAACAAGATGGCAGAACTCGGCACTCGTATCGCCCACGTAGACGGCGGAGTGCCCAACATGCGTATAACCATCCCCTGCTTGCGCGAAGACTATCTGGGCGAGCTGATTTACTTCTTCGAGGCCGCCTGCGGTATCTCGGGCTATATACTCGACGTGAATCCGTTCAACCAGCCAGGCGTCGAAGCCTACAAGCGCAACATGTTCGCACTGCTCGAAAAACCCGGCTACGAAGCCGAAACTGCCGCAATCAAGGCAAAACTGTAAACCTGCACCTATTACAGGCATATAGCAATTACAGGCACGGACGGCCATAAAAGTATGGCTCTCCGTGCCTGTCGGCTATGGGCATACAGCATTTTTTGCGTTAATAAATAGTTAAATTTTAAGCTTTAGGCCTGTATGTAAAGGCTAATTGCTAATTTTGTGCCTATGTTCGCATATCTGACCATAGATCAAGGCAACTCAAGCACCAAGGCCGCACTGTGGGAAAACGGTGAGATTAAAAACCGTTTCTGTGTGCGCGACGGCGAAATTCAGGCTATCAAAGACTTGACAGCCGGCTGCAAGCTCCCCTTAAAGGCGGCCCTGTGCAGTGTAGCCGATTCGCAGGCCCGAATGCTGATGACTCTCGAAAGATACGGCATCGACACCGTGGACATAAACTGCCGCACCACGATGCCCCTGAAGATAAATTACCGCACGCCCGAAACTCTGGGCGCCGACCGCATTGCAGCGGCAATGGGCGCCTTTGACCTCTACGGTGGAAAGCCAATACTGGTGGCCGACATAGGCTCGGCTGCCACCTACGACATGGTAACAGCCGACGGCCAATACCTGGGCGGAAACATATCGCCCGGTCTGGGAATGCGCCTGAGGGCCTTGAACAGTTTCACAGCCCGACTGCCGCTGGTCGACGCCTACGACGGCCCGACCGCCCTGTTCGGCGCCGACACTCGCGAGGCTCTGCGCTCAGGAGCCGTTTACGGTGTAACCGCCGAACTCGAATTCTACGCCCGCCACACCGGCCCGGACGCCAAAGTGGTGCTTACCGGAGGGTGGGCCGACGTTATCGCCGCCCACACGAGCATAGAATGTATAGTAAACCACGACCTCGTATTAATAGGATTAAACAGCATACTCACATATAATGAAGCTAAAATTTCTTGCTAAAACATTGGCCGCCGTAATCATAGCCGGCGCAAGCGCTTTCGCCGCTCACGCCCAGAACGGCACTCTTACTCCTTACTCGCGCTTCGGCTACGGCATGCTCCGCGACAACGCCACATCAGCCCAGCGGTCGATGGGCGGTATAGGCTACGCCATGAACTCAGGCCGACAGATTAACGTGATGAACCCCGCATCATACGCCCGAATCGACTCTCTGACCTTCCTGTTCGACATGGGTGTGGACTTCACCTCGGTATGGATGAATGAAGAAGACGTAAATGAAAACCATATCGGCGGCGGACTCGACTATATCAACATGCAGTTCCCTCTCGGACGCTACATGGGTGCAAGCGTAGGCGTGTTGCCATACTCGTCGGTAGGCTACTCGTTCGGCAACTCGATAGACAACGGCTCGGAGGCCCGCGAGGGCGGCGGCAGCATCAACATGCTGTACTTAGGTGTGGCTGGCCGGCTGTTCAAAGGCTTCTCCATAGGCGCTAACATCAGCTACATGTTCGGAACAATATATAACGACACCTACGCCTACACCTCGACCGGCTCAACCTCGCTGCTCGAACGCCAGATTGACGTACGCGACTTCCATCTCGACTTCGGCGCCCAATATAACTTCGACATCGCCCGCAACACCTTTACCCTGGGCCTGACATACTCACCCGGCAAGAAACTGCTCGGACACTACCGCGAGTACTTCTACGACCCCACGGTTGAAAACACTCCCGAACAAGAAGCCCGGAAACTATCCGGCAACTACTCGCTGGCCGAAAGCTGGGGCGCCGGTATCAACTGGCGCTGGGACAACCGGCTGATGCTTGAGGCCGACTTCACCTATCAGCCCTGGAGCAAAGCCAAGTTCCCGGGCATCGATGCCGCAGGCAACAATATTGACAACGCTTTGGCCGACCGTTACAAAATTGCCGTGGGCGGTGAATTTGTACCGGCACCCCGAGGCAGCTACTTCAAACGCATACATTATCGAGCTGGCGGTTATTGGAATCGCGACTACCTGCAGATTCGCGGCAACAACCTCAAGGAATACGGAGCCTCGATAGGTTTTGGCCTGCCGGTACCAAGCTTCAAGACCATGGTAAACCTTGGACTCGAATGGAAACAACGTCAGGGTACTCCCAACCCGATGATTAAAGAAAACTACATATTCGTTACCCTGGGTATCAACTTCAACGAAATGTGGTTCCGCCAGAATAAACTCTATTGATGCGACGCCTCCCGCTGATATTGCTCATTGCGGCTATACTGCATACATCACAGGCCTGCAGTGAGGAAAAGCATGAATATGTAGCCAATGCCGGTGAGCGCACCCCTACGATGTGCACCACCGACGTCAACACCTTCGTAAGCGACTCCGGATACACCAGATACAAAATCGAAACTCCGCTATGGGTGATGTACGAAGACGCCGAAGACCCTTACTGGCACTTCCCCGACGGGCTGCACCTGCTGCAGTTCGACAAAGAAATGAACCCCGAGGCGTCGATTGACTGCGACTCGGCCCGCTTCTTCAGCGCAAGAGGCCTCTGGCAGCTTGACGGACACGTGGTGGCCGTAAACACCATGCGCGACAGCTTCCTTACCAACCAGCTGTTCTGGAACCGCACCTCGCGCAAGGTTTACTCCGACTCATTTGTACACATTGTCCGCACCGACCATATACTCGAAGGCTACGGCTTTGAAAGCGACGAGCAGATGAACTCCTATAACCTGAAACACCCCACAGGAATTATTCCGGTTGAGCGCAGCCAGTTCGGCTCTTCTGCCGCCACTGCCCCACAGGCCGACAGCACTGCCGATGCTCCTGCACGGACAACACCAGGCCGCCGACGCGCCCCTGCGGCACAATGACAACCACACACCAAGCGGCCAACCCCATATAATCCATCCCTAAAAAATGACCTGGTTAATAATAGCATTAGTTTCTCTACTGTTCTCCGGCCTGTTCTCCGGCACCGAGATGGCATTCGTCACCTCCGACCGGGTACGCATGGAAATCGACGTGAAACGCGGCGGAATACTGGCACGGATAATCAACCGTTTCTATGCCAACAGCGAATTTTTCATCAGCACCATACTGGTGGGCAACAACATCATGCTGGTAATTTACGGTATGGGCGCGGCGGCACTGATTGAGCCATGGCTCGAAAAACTGGGCCTGGGACAGACTCTGGTGCTTTTGGGCCAGACTCTTATCTCCACTGCCGTGATACTGATCACCGGCGAATTCGTGCCCAAGACCGTGTTCGGCGTAAACCCAAACCGCTCGCTCAAGATTGTGGCCCTGCCCATATACATATTCTACATAGTACTGTACCCGATTTCGCTGCTGGCCACATGGCTGTCGAGGCTGCTTATGAAGATTCTGGGCGTAAAAGACACCAAACCGCGCCTGAGAGTGCTGTCAATCGGCGACCTCAACGAGTATCTCGACTCTACAATCGACGAACTCGAGGAAAAGAAAACCGAGGTTGAACACGAAGTAAAGATTTTTCGCAACGCACTCGACTTCTCAAGCACACGTCTGCGCGACTGCATGACACCCCGCAACGAACTTGTGGCCGTAAACATCGACTCCACCGACCGCGACCAGCTCGTAAAACTCTTTACCGAAAGCGGACGCAGCAAAATAATTGTTTACCGCGAAAACATCGACAATATCACAGGATACATACACGTACGCGAGCTTTTCGAACCTGAAAGCGACTGGCACGAACACATACGCCCGGTGCTGTACGCCCCCGAAAACCTGCTGGCCAACAAAATGATGCGACGCATGCTGCAACAGAAAAAATCGGTGGCGGCTATAGTGGACGAATTCGGAGGCACAGCCGGACTCGTAACCCTCGAAGACCTGGTGGAGGAAATATTCGGCGACATCGAAGACGAACACGACCGCACCGGCCTGACATCGCGACAGCTGTCCGACGGTGTATGGGAATTCAGCGGTCGCTGTGAGATTGCCGACATAAACGAGCAGTTCCACCTCGACCTCCCCGAAGACGACGCCTACCAGACCATAGCCGGCCTTATTCTGCACGAAACCGGCACCATACCCGAAGAGGACTCGCAGGTGGCCATCGGACCCTACCGCTTCGACATAATTCGTAAATCGGCCACACGCCTCGAACTCATACGTGTAAGCCTGCTCGCTCCGGCCCAGGAGTAAAGCTTGCACCTATGGCGCCACCTTGGCGGCCAGCAGGCGGTGTCCTATGCGGCAGTAGAGGCATTTGCGGCAGTCGCAGTAAGTGGTGCGCAGCTGTATCAGAGCCTGCGAGGTGAAAGCATCGCTGCACTTTATCCCCAACTGACCGAACAGGCGGGTATACACGTTGCTCTCGCCGCCTATCTGCTGCAGCATCTCCACGGCACGCTCGCGGCGTCGGCCGTCATCGTGCACCACGCTGTAGGCATGCTGCAGGGGTATGACCATGTTTATTATAAGCGAATCTATCATACTGTCGCTCATGGCGCGCACAGTCGGAGCCTTCTCGCACTCAAAATTATAGCGGCGCGACCAGTAACCTGTCATGTCGATACGGAACAGCTCGCGGGCTTCGTCGAGGCTATCCACGCTCAGCGCCCCGGAACCGGCGCTGAAACCGTCGGCCATCATCGCAGCCAGATAAGCCAGACGCCGGTGAGGAAAATTCTGAGGCCGCATGCGTGACATTTTCCAGCCCATGCTCTGCGGAGGCTGCATGCCGAATTTGGCGGCCATGAAACGGTACTCCTGTATCATACGCTGCACATAGTGGTCGGGATTGGCAGTCTGCGAATCCAGAAAACCGGCCATGCCGAAGAGCATACCCTCGACCGTCACCTGCGAGTCGCGGTGCTTCATCAACCGCCGCAGCGGCAGCGAACGCGCCAGCCTTTCGAAGGGCTCACTGTTGGTTTTGAAACCCAGTGCGCGTGCCAGAGTTATATATGCGGCATTGCGCCAGTCGCCGCCGCTGTGCTGCACATATTGCAGCACACGGTCGCTCTTGGTGTACAGCCGTTCGTGGGCCAGTGAGTTTATCCAGTCGCTTATGTAAATCTGCGGCAGCCCCGGCAGTTCGCGTGCACATGGCAACTCGTCGTGCGGATTATTGACCATTGCATCGTAGCGGCGCCGGAAATCGGGCGAACAGGGCATTACAATCTGCGGAATCAGCTCGCCGTCGCTTCGGACTATCGTACAGTCGCTCACCCCTACCACATGCAGCACCACCGAGTCGTAGGCCGGATTGCCGTCGTGCCCGTGGCGGTGCCAGTCGCTGGCACGCACATGAATCTCCACATCGCCCGCCCAGGCATGGCCGTCGATGTTTATCTTGGCATTGAAAAAGTCCGGACCGGAGCCGTTGTTAAGCACACCCTGGTCGACAATGCACACCCGCCTGCCGTCGGTGGTACGCAGCTGTCCCGGTATCCACAGCCGGTGTTGCCAGACATACTGCATAAGTTTCTCCATGGCGATGCAAACAGGTGTGGATCAGAGTACTAATAAAGCTGATAGAAGGGGGTGTCGTTGAGTCGGCGGCCGTCAGCACCGTACAGATAGTAGCAGCCCGGTTCGCCGCCTACAAGGAAGTCGCCGCTGAAAAACATGGTGTTGCCATTGAAGCTGTGCATGCCCTTCTCGTGTATTTCGGCAAGCTGACTGCCGTCGCTGTCAAGCAACAGATATACACCGTCGGACTGCTGTGCCACAAAACGGTCGCTGCCATAGAACTGTATGAACTTGTATTTCAGAGGAATCACCGACTCGCCGTCCGTATCCACTACGCCGTAGGCCAGCCTGGAAGCATCGTTTACTATGGCATACTTGCCGTTGAAATCCAGTATATTAAGCGGCTGACCAAGCGGCTGGAACTTTCCGCTTCGGTTGCAAAAGCCGTATTGGCCGTCCTTAAAAGCCACCATACGCCCGTCAAGCATATAGCCACTGACATTATCAACTCCGTCGAGCTCGGCAATCACATCGCCGCCGTGGTCCAGAAGCATCCATTTGCCGTCGAGGCTGGCCGTGGCACATCCTTCGTTGAAATGGTAAAGTTTATCGTATTTCATGGGCACGGTAAGTTCGCCGTCGCTGTTCACGGCACCCCAGCGGGTCTGGTAGCTCTCACTGTCGACTTCGCCCACCAGCAGCATGCCGTCGGTAAAATATTCCGAATTGCTTACCTGGCTGCCCATTTTGAAGCGGACCTTGCCTTTATCGTCGGTCACTTCCAGCTCACCGCCGTCGCGGCGGCGAACAGGTATCAGGCCATCGTTCATATGTCCGGCCCTGTAAAGATCTGAGAGGCCCTCCACAGGCTTGTCCTGGCCATAGCGGTATACATCGTAACCATTCTTTCCCTTGACAGTGAAGAAACCGTTCACAACAGGCGATACAAAGCCTTTGAATTCAGCATCAGCGTAAGCTCCGTCGGAACCGACCAGCGTGCCGGTCTGCCCCGGCTCAAGGCGCACCGGCAGATATTCGATTTCGAGTCGGCTGCTACTGTCCGAACAAGCGCCAAGTCCTATACAAACCGACACTGCAAGCAGAAAGAAGATATATTTTCGCATATATTCAGGATAATAATCGTTATGGTTTCAAAGTTACACAAAAATTTTGAATGCTGCCGCGCAGGCATCAAAAATAAAGAACCCGGAGCAGTTGAATTATCGATTGTTGCTTCAGCTGCTCCGGGATTATGACGCTAAAGAGGCTGTGTCAGAGAATGCAGTCCTTGATTTGCTCAACTATGTAGCGGACATGCTCGTCGGTCACCCACGGACCGGCAGGCAGACAGATGCCCACCTTGAACAGTTCCTCGCTCACACCGTTGACGTAAGCCGGATTACTTCGGTACACCGGCTGTTTGTGCATAGGCTTCCACAGCGGACGCGATTCGATACCTGCGGCATCCAGAGCTATGCGCATTGCCTCCACGTTATCATTAGGCTGGCAGTCGGTAACTGCAGTAGAAGTGGCGTGGGTAACACCTGCGGCACCTCCTACGGCACCGGTTATCACCTGCTTGTAAGCATTTTCCTGACCTTTTACTTTCAGGTCCGGGTCGAGAGTGGCTGTACATAGCCAGAAGTTGGAGTCATATTCAGGAGCAGGGTTACAGTGCATTGTCACACCCTTTACATCCTTCAGCAGTTCCACGTACAGCTCCTGCACATGGCGGTGATGGGCAATGTGCTCGTCGAGGATGGACATCTGGCCTCGGCCTATGCCGGCGCAGATGTTGCTCATGCGGTAGTTGTAGCCTATGGCCTCGTGCTGGTAGTAGGGGTATGATTCGCGTGCCTGAGTGGCGTACCACATTATCTTGCGCCAAGCTTCCTCGTCGGGGCAAATCAATGCGCCGCCGCCGGAGGTGGTAATCATCTTGTTGCCGTTGAACGAAAGCACGCCGTATTCGCCGAATGTGCCCAACGCCTGACCTTTGAAGTTCGAGCCGAAGCCTTCGGCTCCGTCTTCAATCACCGGTATGCCATAGCGATTTGCAATCTCCATGATACGTTCGGCATTGTAAGGCATGCCATACAGGGCTACCGGAATGATAGCCTTAGGCTTGCGACCGGTCTTGGCTATACGGTCCTTGATGGCCTCTTCAAGCAGGTCGGGGTCCATGTTCCATGTATCGCGTTCTGAGTCGACGAATACCGGAATAGCGCCCAGATATGTCACAGGGTGGCTCGACGCGCAGAAAGTAAACGACTGTACCAGCACCTCGTCACCGGGGCCCACACCGCAGGCAATCAGGGCCAGATGCACGGCAGCTGTACCGGCCGACAGGGCCACAACTTTTTTATGCAGCTCTTCGGCGTTCTCGCGTTTGTTTACAAAATTCTCGAGGTCCTTCTCGAAACCGTTTACGTTAGGCCCCAGTGGCACCACCCAGTTCTGGTCGAAAGCCTCCTTTATGAAATCCATTTCTTTGCCGCTCATGTGAGCCAGGCAAAGCAAAATGCGTTCTTTCTTCATAGCTATGGTTGAATAAATTATATTCCGAACACAAAATTAGCAAAAAAATCACATTCGACAAAATTTAAGTGAGTTATGTAGAGTCTGTAGAGTCCGTAAAAAATTGAGGGTACACCAGAAATTTGATATACCCTCATATGCCTGTACAATCTATAAAATTAGAACGGACGACCGTGACCGCCGGGAGGAGGACCGCCCGGGCCACGACGTTTGTTGCGGTCTTCGGGCTGTTGGCCTGCTCCGAATGTATTGAATTTGTAGGCTACGCTTACCATAAAGTAGCGGGTAAGCGAGTTGTAGCGTATGTCTTCGCTGTAGTTAGCGGTTACTGTACGGTTGATGTTAAACTTCTGCTGCAGCAGGTCATAGGCTTTGAGGCTTACAGTCATGGCACGTCCACGCAGGAAGCTGTAGCTGATGTTGGCGTTCCACATCCATTGTTTGCTGTCGTAGCCCTGGCTGTAACCGCTGGTGGAGCTGTACTCCACGTCAGAGCTTACACTGAGTCCGAAAGGTGCATTATATGTACCGCGGAAGCTCCCGCCATAACTTTGTATTGTACGACCGGTTGTGGTGGGCATCGAATAGTTTACGGTCTGAAGTGAGTAGAAAGGACGAAGTTCGAGTTCCACATAGTCCGGACGCCAGCTAATGCCGGGCTGCTCGCGCATCATAAACGAACCGCTGCGGTTGCGATCGCCATTGTTAAAACTTACTGAGGTGCTATAGTTGAGCATCAAGAAGTTGTTGAACATAAACTGACGGTTGTGCAGAGGCATCGACAGCATGTTCATGCCACGGATGTTCCATACTCCGTTTACGTTCTCATAGGTTGTGGTCTGACCACCGGTCTGGTCGTCATAGGAGGTTTTCGACACTATGGAATTCTGGTTGAGCGTACCGTCAATCATAGCCATTATTGAGCGCTGTGCGTCGGCGTTGAAATCCTGAAAACGGAAGCGTACATTGTGGCTGAACGATGGTTTCAGGTCAGGATTACCTATTACTATGCGCAAGGGGTCGGATATGTCGGCCACAGGCTGCAGCTGGGTCATGGAGGGCTGCGACGAGCGACCCATGTAGTCGACGTTCATGGAGCGGCTCTTGCCCATTTTGTAACGGTAGCGCAGATAGGGGGCGAAGTTGAATACATGGCGCGCAGGTATCGTTTTTTCTTCGTTGAGCAGATTTATACTTTTCGACATTTGTGGTACCAACGACAAACCAACGTCGATTGAACCGCTTTTCGACACATGCTTGAAGCCGGCGCGTATGTCCTGGCTCATGTAGTCGTTGCGGAACTGATTACTGAGTTCGGAATTGAATTCAAGTTTTTCGCTTATCTCAGGCTCGCCTTCGAAGCCGTCGGGCCAATCCACCGGATGGTTGTATGTAAGTTTGTCGGCATTATTCCATCGGTACTGGAAGCGGTATGCAAAAGTAAGGAAGTTGCCGTTCTTTACATTGCCCAAAGGTTCGGTCCAGCTTACACGCGCCGATATATTGTTGTTCCAGGTATGATTGTCGGTCCACTGGTCCATGATATCGATTGAGTCGCCGAGGAGGAAGAATTTGTTCCAGCTGTAGTTATCGGTTTTCTCGCGGGTGTCTGTAATATTGTAGTTAGCGAATACCGAGAACGAACGGCCGGGACGACTGCGGAATTTGTGGTTGTAGATAAGATTACCACGGAATTCATACGATGTGCCGCGCGAGTACTGCTCATTACGGCTCTCGGTTACGGATTCGAGCAGTCCGTTGCGTGTAAGGGCATGAGAGTTCGACCAGCTGTCGTTTTTTGAGTAGCTGAAGTTGGGGCGGAACTCAAATTTGTTCATCGAATCGGGATTCCACTGCACACGGAAGTCGGCACGGAATGTATGGCCTTTGTCACGCGAGTTTTTTTCGGTGTCGTAATATGAACTTGAATCGGGGAATATATATGTGCGGGCCGACGATGTCCGGGTGTCGCGGTCAGTGTGGCTGTACATAACATTACCGCCTACACGGAAAATCTCGTCCTTGCCCACATTGAAATTCAGTCCCAGCGCCTGCGATTTGGTGATGCCGTTGTCGCCTCCGAAGCGGCGGAAGCGACCGCTCATGCCGTCGTTGAATCCAAGTTCGTTTACGTTGTTGAAATTGCCCAGCAGCGTAATCTGGTTGCCGTTCCAGAAACGGTTTACAATAAAGTTGGCTTTATACTTGTCGTCGGTGCCGTATCCGGCCTCGGCATTGCCGAACCAACCGTTGTTCATACCTTTTTTTACGGTAAGGTTTATTACGGTTTCTTCTTCTCCGTCGTCTACACCGGTTATACGGGCCAGGTCGCTTTTGCGGTCTACTACCTGCAGTTTGTCGACCATGTCGACCGGCAGGTTTCGCGAAGCCACCTTGGGGTCGTCGGCAAAAAATTCCTTGCCGTCGATCAGTATCTTTGTTACAGATTTTCCGTTCGCGGTTATTTTTCCTTCAGAGTCCACTTCCACGCCCGGCAGACGTTTGAGCAGATCCTCCACCACAGCATTAGGCTGTGTGCGGTACGCGTCGGCATTATATTCAACGGTATCCTGCATCACTTTAACAGGGGTACGCACTCCCACCACCTCTGCCTCACGCAGCATCAGGGCTCCGGCCTGCATTTCGATAGGCTTGAGCGTTATATCGGCGTTAGATATTTTAATATTCCGACTCTGGCTGTCATAGCCTACAAACGATGTTTCAACAATGTAGTTTCCGGCATTTATACCGCTTATTGTAAAAGCGCCGTCCTCATTTGTCAAAACTCCTTTCAACAGGGTGCTGTCCGGTTTGAGTACTCGCACCGAAGCCTGCATCATAGGCTCAGAATTTTCATCGAGTACTTTGCCTTTTATGGAAAAAGCCATAGCATGTAGCATACCGAATGCAAGCGAGAGTAACAGCAGTATTCTACGTATCATTTTTTTTTCTGCGATGTATGGGATGTTGAATAGATAAATTCTGTGTATTTTGGCACACATTGAATAAGACTATCTTCTTGCTGCGAGGTTTAATATCATTTTGGTTAAAAAAGTGCAAAATATGTAGATATTAATTGCAGTTAACTGCAATTAATAGTGTGTTTGCAAATATGTATACAACATTATCAACACCAATGTAGATAACTGCTTAATATGTTGATTTTCAACATATATACTTGTTGAAAACTTGTATATAAGAATGTTGAATAAAATAATTCGACTCGGTTCTTAAAATAATCAACACTCATGTATATAAAGTTATCAACACAGTTGTTGATAAACTAATATAATACTGATTTACAACGCATTGACTTGTAGATAAACTGTAAATAAGCCTGTTTATAACGTATATCACACATTTACAGCATAATACTGCTACATCGTCACGATTCATCATCAACACCACGCAGCCTCGACCGGAGTGTACGACACTTTTCGACAGCTGTAGAAAACCATGTAGAAAACTGTTGAAAAGTATTCAGTAAAAAATCAAAAAATAAATTTGGAAAATATCATCCGATATCTGTATAAAAACCTGGTGGCGTAAGTCCAAATTTAATTCACTGAATGTTTTATTTATTTTTAAACACTATATTAAGTGCTTATTGACACATAGTGTCGGAGAAAATTATTAACTTTGCACATTCTTGACATGGTGTTGAAAACATCCTTAGTGCGCTTTTATTCAGAGCATGAAGGTGTAGATAGTATGTACACAAAGTAAAATATATGTTCATAAGTCATTTTTATACTTTGACACACAAAAACTTATCTACCTTTTCAACACACATTATTATTATTTGGGAAAGGAAATTTTTAAAATTTTAAAAATTCAAAAAATATAAACAATAAAAAATGGCTGTTGAAAAAGGATATGTCGATGCTCCAGTGAATCCGGCGATTGATCTGAAAGCCGAAATACTGCGTATAAAAAAAGAAAAAGGCGCGGTGATTATGGCCCACTATTACCAGCCGGCCGAAATCCAGGATATCGCCGATTATATAGGTGACTCGCTGGCTCTGGCCCAGATTGCGGCAAAACTCGACAATGCCCGCATGATTGTGCTCTGCGGCGTACACTTCATGGGCGAAACTGCAAAGGTGCTGTGCCCCGACAAGAAAGTACTCATTCCGGATATCAACGCCGGCTGCTCGCTGGCCGACTCCTGTCCGGCCGACAAATTCGCGGAGTTTGTGGCAGCTCACCCTGACCATACGGTGATTTCGTATGTCAACACTTCTATAGGCGTGAAGGCACTGACCGATGTGCTGGTTACGTCGGGCAATGCCCGCAAGATTGTCGATACATTCCCTGCCGATGCCAAGCTTATATTCGGACCCGACCGTAATCTGGGCAATTATATAAATTCGGTTACGGGCCGGAATATGCTGTTGTGGGATGGTGCTTGCCATGTACACGAGGAGTTCTCGGTTGAGAAAATTGCCGAGCTAAAAAAGCAGCATCCGCAGGCAAAGGTGCTGGTACACCCCGAATGCAAGCGTCCGCTGCAGCTTATGGCCGATGTGATAGGTTCGACAGCCGTATTGCTGAAGTATGCCGTTGAATCGGACGATACCGAATTCATCGTGGCAACCGAAAGCGGTATTCTGCACCAGATGCAGAAGAGCTGCCCCGACAAGACTTTCATACCGGCTCCGCCCAACGACAGCACTTGCGGATGCAACGACTGCCGCTATATGAAGCTCAACACTATGGAGAAGCTTTACAACTGTCTGAAATTCGAGCAGCCCGAAATTATAGTGGACCCAGAACTTGCCGAAAAGGCCCGCCGCCCCATTGAGCGTATGCTGGAGCTGAGTTAATCTTTAACATTCAATATTAAAAAAGTGGAATACAATAATAAAGATATAGAAAGCCGCTGGCAGGAGAGCTGGCGCAATAACGGTACTTACAAGGTTGAAATTGACCGCAGCAAACCAAAATTTTATGTCCTCGACATGTTTCCTTATCCTTCAGGGGCAGGTCTGCATGTTGGACATCCGTTGGGTTATATAGCTTCGGACATATATAGCCGTTATAAACGTCTGAAGGGTTTCAATGTGCTTCATCCAATGGGATATGATGCATACGGACTCCCCGCCGAACAGTATGCCATCCAGACAGGGCAGCACCCCGAGAAGACTACCAATGTGAACATAGCGCGCTACCGCGAGCAGCTCGATAAAATTGGTTTCAGCTACGACTGGAACCGCGAAATCCGTACATGCGCCCCCGACTACTACAAGTGGACCCAGTGGGCGTTCATACGCATGTTCGAACACTATTACGACACAGCCCTGCAGAAGGCAATGCCCATAGCCGACCTTGTAGCCAGCTTTGAAGTGTCAGGCACCGAGGGTGTGCATGCAGCAGGCGGCGAGGAACTCTGCTTCAGCGCCGACCAATGGAAGGCCATGGACGAAAAGCAGAAGGCCGATACTCTGATGAACTACCGCATAGCTTATCTGGGCAACACTATGGTAAACTGGTGTCCGAAACTCGGCACTGTGCTGGCCAACGACGAGGTCAGCGAAGGCCTGTCGGTTCGCGGCGGATATCCGGTGGAACAGAAACTGATGTACCAGTGGTGTCTGCGAGTGTCGGCTTACGCAGGCCGTCTGCTCAACGATTTGGAGAAACTCGACTGGACCGACTCGCTCAAGGAAACCCAGCGCAACTGGATCGGACGCAGCGAAGGTGCCGAAATGAAATTCGACATAGATGGAAGCGATGTGCAGCTTGAGATATTCACCACCCGCCCCGATACCGTATTCGGCGTAACCTTTATGGTGCTTGCACCCGAAAGCGAGTATGTGGATATGGTTACTACCGCCGGGCAGCGCGAATCTGTCGACGAGTATCGCCGCAGCATAAAGCATAAGACAGAGCGCGAACGCATGATTGACAAGCTTGTGAGCGGTGTATTCACCGGCGCATACGCCGTGAACCCGCTCAGCGGAGCTAAAATTCCGGTCTGGGTCAGCGATTATGTACTTGCCGGATACGGCACCGGAGCAATCATGGCAGTGCCGGCCCACGACAGCCGCGACTATGCCTTCGCCCGCCACTTCGACCTTCCGGTAATACCTCTGATAGATGGTGCCGATGTAAGCGAGGAAAGCTATGACGCCAAAAGTGGCAAGATGGTGAACTCGGCTTCGGACCGTCTGGACCTCAACGGCCTCGATGTAAAAGAAGCAATGGCCAAGGCCAAGAAGTATATCGAAGAAGCCGGTATAGGCAAGGTGAAGGTAAACTACCGCCTGCGCGATGCCATATTCTCGCGTCAGCGCTACTGGGGCGAACCATTCCCTGTATATTATAAAGACGGTATGGCCAATGTGCTTTCCGACGATAAATTGCCGCTGCAGCTGCCCGAGGTCGACAAATTCCTGCCTACCGAAAGCGGCGAGCCTCCGCTGGGACGCGCCAAGAACTGGTGTACCGCCGAGGGCTATCCTCTCGAACTCAACACTATGCCCGGTTTCGCAGGCTCGTCGGCCTACTATCTGCGCTATATGGACCCCCATAATGCGGAGGCGCTCGTGTCGAAAGACGCCAATGAATACTGGCAGAACGTCGACCTCTATATAGGTGGTACCGAACATGCTACCGGTCACCTTATATATAGCCGTTTCTGGAACAAGTTCCTCTACGACCTCGGTGCGGTATGCCGCGACGAACCTTTCGGCAAGCTCATAAACCAGGGCATGATTCAGGGCCGGAGCAATTTTGTGTACCGTATAAAAGACACCAACACCTTTGTGACCCTGGGCAAGAAAGACAGCTACGACGTCACTCCCATCCACGTGGATGTAAATATCGTGAGCAACGATGTACTCGATCTGGAAGCCTTCCGCAACTGGCGTCCGGAATTCGCCACCGCCGAGTTTGTGCTCGACGACGACGGCAAGTACCGTTGTGGAGCAGCTGTTGAAAAAATGTCGAAATCGATGTTCAATGTAGTGAATCCCGACGATATAGTAGAGCGCTACGGAGCCGACACTCTGCGTCTGTACGAGATGTTCCTTGGTCCGCTGGAGCAGAGCAAACCCTGGGACACAAACGGCATTGACGGTGTAAACCGCTTTATAAAGAAACTGTGGAACCTCTATTATAAAGGCGATCAGCTGCTGGTCGACGACAGCAAGCCCTCTGCCGACAACCTCAAGTCGCTTCACAAGCTCATCAAGAAGGTGAGCGAGGATATAGAGAACTTCTCGTTCAACACCTCTGTGGCCGCGTTTATGATTTGTGTCAACGAGCTCAGCCAACAGAAGTGCCACAGCCGCGAGATACTCGCACCCCTGGCGGTGCTGCTGGCACCGTTTGCCCCGCACGTGTCGGAAGAACTCTGGCACTCGGCTCTGGGCAACGAAAGCACAATATGCGACGCTCAGTGGCCCGAGTATAACGAGGCCTACCTGGTGGAATCGGAAGTAACCTACGCAGTATCGTTCAACGGCAAGGCACGATTCAACATCACCGTACCGGCCGATATGCCCGCCGACCGGGTAGAGGCTCTGGCAAAAGCCAACGAGAACGCAGCCAAGTGGCTCGACGGTAAAACAATCAGAAAGGTGATTGTGGTGCCACGTAAGATTGTGAACATCGTAGTATCCTGATTCCTACAATAAAAGCGGAGAAATACCGTTTTTAATAGTATGACCGGACAAAATACTTTGGTGTTCGCCACCAACAATGCACATAAATTATCGGAAATACGCCGGATAGCGGGCGACAGTATACGCATACTGTCGCTCGCCGACATAGGCTGCAGCGACGACATACCCGAAACAGGAGCCACTCTCGAAGAGAACTCCATGATAAAAGCCCGCTGGGTAAAGGACCGATACGGCTATGACTGTTTCGCCGACGACACAGGTCTGGAAGTCGATGCACTGGGTGGTGAACCCGGTGTGCGCTCGGCCCGCTATGCCACCGACGGCCATGACTCAGCTGCCAACACGGCGCTGCTGCTGAAAAACCTCAGCGGTGTAAGCCACCGCAAGGCGCGTTTCCGTACTGTAATCACACTTATCGAAGGAGATAGCACCAATATATTCACAGGCGAAGTCGAAGGAGAGATAACAACGAAGCCCGCAGGCTGCGGAGGCTTCGGTTACGACCCTGTATTCCGTCCCGAAGGCTGGAACAAAACCTTTGCCGAAGCCACTGCCGAGGAAAAGAATGCCATAAGTCACCGCGGACGCGCCGTGGCAGCACTTATCGAATATATAAACCGACATTAGAATGATAAAAAGAACCTTAGCTCTTATAACCCTGCTTCTGACTCTTTCGGTGGCAGGCGCACAGACATGGACTGTGTATCCGCTGTACGACGGAGTGATGTCGGGCATGGTGGAAACACCGTCGAAGCTGTACTACAGTTCTAACGGGAGTCTGTATTCCTACGATAAGAACACACAGGAAACCTATGTTTTCACCAGCGCCAACAAACTAAGCGATTGTACGGTAACTGAAATATTATATAATAAGAAACACAAATACCTGCTGGCTGTGTACGAAAACACCAACATGGATGTCATATACGACGACGGACGTGTGGTGAATCTGCCCGAAATTCTTAACGCCAATATTACGGTGAACAAGAAAATCAACAGCGTGAACATGCAGGACGACTATATCTGCATAGCAACCAGTTTCGGATATGTGCTTTACGACGCCGACAAACTGGTGGTAAAGGAGTCGCGCAACTGGGGCAGCGACATTTACGGCGTCACCGTATGGCGCGACATGATTGTAATCGAACCGGCATCGGATATGCGCTATGCCCGGCTCGACGAACGGCATACCTCGCTCGACGACTTCAAATATCTGCGTCTTGGCAGCAGCGCCGGCAAAATGCAGGTAATAGGCAACGAACTATTTTATCAGCACCGCAATAACCGCAATATATACCATATAATAAGCTTCAATGCCGATGCCGCCAACCCGGCGGGTGTGGCGCTGCTTGCCGAAAACTATACCCGCAGCGACTGGTTCAAGCCGTCGGCCGACGGCTATTACCTGGTATGCGACAATGAGATAAAGAACTTCGGCAACGAAGGCAAAGCGCTTGCCTCCACAACTCTGCCGCAGCTGTTCAGAAAATCGCAGATTGCCAAATGGAAAAGCGACACCAATATATGGCACGGCTGTAAGGACGGTGTAGGAAATTTCGATATATCGGCCGATGCGCCCGTGGTGCTTCAGGAGTATTACCGCCCCGAGGGCGGAGTTTGCCGCCATGTGGCCTATATAAGCCATTCGGCCGACGGCGAGAGAGTATATCTTACCAGCGGTTCGAACATGGTGGTGCGCACCTGCGACGGCACACGCTTTGCCGGACCTGTCAACAGCATGTATTCCTACCAGACCACCGACATGATAGAGCAGGGCGACATGCACGATGTGTCGTACGAAGACCTCAGCGACTACGAGCTCCATGAGGGTATATTCACCTGCCGCGGCGGCGATGGCATGGTGGTGGAAGACCCTGTCGACAACTCGGTGTACTACCTCGCCAGCCGATTCGACGGCGTGCGTGTGATAGACCGCGACACCCGCAGCCAGATTGTGCGCTTTTCGAAGAAAAACGGCAACGCTCCCTTTGTGGGCAGCTGGGGCAACAACATATTTGCTCTCGGTTTCGACCGCTTCAACAATCTGTGGGTACTCAACGGCATGGAAAACAACGACACCGACTACTCCAACGTGTACATACTGCCGGCTGCCGCGCTACGCAACCCTGCCAATGTGAAAAGTTCCGACTGGCTCACTCACAGAATGCCCACCAACTATCGCAACAATTTCGAATGTATGATGCTCAGCTGCCGCCTCAGCAACAATATAATACTGCAGAGTTCGGGCTACGGCCTGGGTGTGGTGGTGATAGATACCAAGGGTACCGAATCCATATCCGACGACCGCGAGATTCATTTCAGCTCCTTCCTGGACCAGGACGGCAACACCTTCTCGCCAACCATATATACCTTTGTGGCGGAAGACCAGCGCGGCAAAGTGTGGATAGGCAGCCAGGACGGCATCATAGAGATTGACCCGCGCGAGGCCTTTAATTCCGATTTCCGTTGCAACCGTATAAAAGTGCCCCGCAACGACGGCACCAACTACGCCGACTACCTGCTGGCCGGCGAGCAAGTCAACTGGATTTCGGTAGACCCCGCCGGCCGAAAGTGGATTGCCACACAGAACTCGGGCTTGTACCTTGTGAGCGAAACCGGCGACAAGATTCTCGAACACTATACCACCGACAACTCGCCACTGCCTTCAAATGTTGTCAATGCCGTGGAGGCAAGCCGTGTCGACAACAAAGTGTACATAGGCACTAACTACGGCACCATAGTGTACAGCTCCGATGCCGCCCCGGCTGCCGACAATATGGAAAATGTGTATGCATATCCTAATCCGGTGCGCCCCGACTACAGCGGCTGGATTACAGTATGCGGCCTTATGGAGAACTCGCTCGTGAAGATTACCGATGCCCAGGGCTCGGTGCTGTTCCAGGGCCGCTCGGAAGGCGGTATGGTGATATGGGACGGCTGTAACCAAGCCGGCGAGCGCGTCCGTTCGGGTGTATACTTTGTACTCGCTTCCGAAAACGGCAGTGGCTCGAACTATTCTGCCGTAACCAAAATAATGGTGATAAACTAACAGAACTTCTGATTCGTTCTTTTGCATGGAACATAAACTGAAATACCGCGACAATCGCGACAAAACATACGGCCTTACCGGCATGGCCATAGCACTGGTGATGGCCGATGGCGAAGATATGCTGATGCAGGTATCGCTCGATGCGCCTGCAGGCGAAGGAATAACATTTACGCCCGACTTTTATTTCCAGGGCAATCCGCGATACTCGGCCAAGCTGGCCTGGAACCAGATGCTTAAGCAGCTGTCGCTCGTAACCGGCATGATGATCGGCAATGTGATGTGCCGCAGCTACCTTATAGACGGACAGCGACTGCCCGATAAAGTAGTGGACGAACTGCGCGAGATAGTGCGTGGCGAAGGCAGTGAGCTGTGCTCGCTGGAGAACGACGAAATCGACAACCTTTTCCGCCGCAACTTCAACTATTTCGACCGCCTGTTTACCCACCGTACCGTAGCATCGATAGCCCATGCCTTTGCAAGCGAACTCGAATCGAGGCGCACATTCAGCGCGCAGGAGGTTCTCGACCATCTGCGCGACCTGGCAGGACTCTGAATAAAACCACAAGAACCCGGTGTGGCCCGGTGTGGCACAACTGAATTTTTTTACTGATAAGTCTTTTTTTTAAGGTATATGCCATGTGTTTGCTGAATTTATTGTAACTTTGTGTGATATTGCACTTGTTGTATATAATAAATTTTGAAACATGAGCGACGATACTCCAAAATGGACTGAGATTGAGCACCTGCCCGCATGGGACGAGGAATACTATCACGTATACACAGCCAAGAAATTTGGCAAATGGGTAATGCTCAAGACACTTAAACCGGAACTTGCCGACAATGCCGATGCGCGGGCCATGATTGAAAAGGAGTTCGACGTACGATACAACCTGGCGCACCCCAACATAGTGATGATAAACGACTATGAGGAAGTGCCGGGCCTCGGGCGCTGCATAATCACCGACGACGTGTATGGCGATTCGCTGCGCAAGCTTATCGATGAGCATAAGCTCACCGCCGACCACATCGAAAAATTGCGCACATCGCTTCCGAGTGCTCTGAAGTATATCCAGAACAACCATATAGTGCATCATCCTATACGTCCCGAACGTATTATCTTTACCGAGAATATAGGCAATCTGAAGCTTATCGACGTAGGTTTCGAGCAGACTCCGGCGCTAACTCCGCATGATACAGCGGAAGACATATACAACTACGGCACCATTGTGCTTGAGGCTTTAGACAGCTGCGGACATCACGATTCGGTGCTGCGGCACGTGGCTGAGCGCTGTACCAGCTCCGACAGCCGTCGCCGGTACAAAGACATTGATTCGCTGCAGCTTGCCCTCGACAACCGCAAGTCGAATCGACTATATATCACTATAATTATTTTCCTTACCATTATGGTGGCGATACTGGCGTGGCTTTCATCGCCGTATGCCCCCAACCCTCCTATGTAACCATGTCTGTTACTATAAAAAAAATAGCCCCTACAGCAAGCGAACTGCGCAGTTACGTAAAGTTCGGCATCGACCTGTACAAGGGCAATGATTATTATGTGCCGCCATTGATTTTCGATGAAGTGGCAACCTTAATGCCCGACAAGAATCCGGCGTTTGAATTCTGTACGGCTCAATCGTTTATGGCTTACCGCAACAACGAGCCTGTTGGCCGTATCACAGCCATCATCAACGATATAGTGAATGAAAAGACAGGTGAGCGCACCATGCGCTTTGGTTTTGTCGATTTTATCGATGATGCCGAGGTTGTCGACGCCTTGTTCAAGGCTGCCGAAGACTGGGGCCGTAGCCGTGGCATGAACAAAATTGTGGGCCCCATGGGATTCACCGACATGGACCACGAAGGTATGCTTACCGAAGGATTCGAGGAAATGGGTACCATGGCCACATTGTACAATTATCCTTATTATCCGGCCCATATGGAGCGCATGGGCTACGGCAAGGAAGTGGACTGGATTGAATTCCGCATGACTGTGCCCGACGCAATTCCTGAAAAGTATAAGCGCATAGCCGACATTGTGGCACGCAAATACAATCTGTCGGTAAAAAAATTCACTTCGCGTAAAAAAATCAAGCAGGAATACGGACATGCCCTCTTCGAACTAATCAACGAGGCCTATACAGGCCTTTACGGCTATTCGCCCCTGACCGAACGTCAGATTGACTATTATATCGACATGTATCTGGGTGTGATACGCCTTGAGGACGTATGCCTGATAGTGGACGGCGATGGCAATCTGGTGGCTGTGGGCATAAGTATGCCGTCGCTGTCGCAGGCTTTGCGCCGCAGCGGAGGCAAACTGTTTCCTACAGGCTGGTATCATCTGTGGAAAGCCATACGCGGCAAGGTCGACGTGGTAGACCTGCTGCTGGTGGCTGTAAAACCTGAGTATCAGAGCAAAGGTGTGAACGCCATGATTTTCGCCGACCTCATACCGGTGTATGTAAAGAACGGGTATAAGTATGCCGAAAGCAATATTGAACTCGAAGGTAATGAAAATGTTCAGAAACAGTGGGAATATTTCGAGTACCGTCAGCATCGCCGCCGCCGTGCATGGTCGAAAAATTTGTAATTTATGGAAAACAATACTGACAATAAAAAGCCTTCGTTCGCCGATGATTTCAAACGCAGGCTAAAGGATATAAAAACCACACGCTGGATACGCTTCGGCATTGTGGCGGCTATATATATCGCTTGGGTTATATGGATGCAGTCGCCTGTGTGGCTTTTGGGTCTGATACTGCTGTTCGATATCTATATCACCGGCTACATACCGTTTACCTGGTGGAAGCACAGCAAAAGCAAGGCCACCCGCTCGGTGATGAGCTGGGTCGATGCCATAGTGTATGCACTGATTCTGGTGTACTTTGTGTTCAATTTCGTGGGCCAGAACTATCAGATACCTTCGTCGTCGCTGGAGAAAACTCTGCTTACAGGCGACTATCTGTGGGTCAACAAGGTCACATACGGCCCGCGTGTGCCCATGACTCCGGTACACTTTCCGTTGGTACACAACACTCTGCCCATACTCAACTGCGACAGCTATCTCGACCATCCTTCGGTTGAATACCGCCGCCTGAAAGGTCTGCGCTCAGTTGAGAGCGGTGACATTGTGGTATTCAATTTCCCGGCCGGTGATACTGTATCGACAAAGCTTGAAAACAGTGCCGAATATTACGAAATGCTTGTAAAACGCTACGGATGGGCCGAAGTGAACAGCAACAAAGCTATGTTCGGCGATATCAAATACCGTCCGGTCGACCGCCGTACCAACTTTGTAAAGCGTGTGGTGGGCATGCCCGGCGAGCGCATCAGCATCAAAGGCGACACCATATATATCAATGGCAAGAAGCAGCTTGTGCCCGAGAACGCACAGTTTCTTTATTTTGCTCTTATGAGCCGTCCGCTTAGCGAGGAGCAGTGCCACGAACTTGGCATTGCCCTGGCCGATGTACAGATGGTGCCGTCCAACAGGCCGGAGTTCGGCTATACTGTCGACGCCATGCCTGCCGGAAACAAAACCGGTTCCTACCTGTATCAGTTGCCAATGACTCAGGCCATGATTGACAGCCTCAAGGCCGATGGCCAGCTGGTGAATTATCTGCGTTGGGACGGCAGTGCCCAGGAGTATTACCTCTTCCCGCAGGGAATAGCCGACATAGAGCAGTGGACACTGGCCGATTATGGCGGCGACGAAGGCCTGCTGATACCGCAAAAAGGTATGACAGTAGAACTTACACCGCGCAACTGGCTTTTATATCAACGCTGCATACGCAACTATGAGGGCCACAGCGATGCTGAGTTCAAAAATGGCAAAGTGTACATCGGCGGCAAACCTGCCGACAGCTATACCTTTGCTATGGACTATTACTTTATGATGGGCGACAACCGCCACATGTCGCAGGACTCGCGTTTCTGGGGCTTTGTGCCTGAAGACCATATCGTAGGTACTCCTATGTTTGTGCTGGTGTCGTTCGACCCCGAACGCAGCATATTCAACGGCGGTTTGCGCTGGAACCGCATACTGCGCGATGCAAATCCCGATAAATAACCGTGACATTATAATTCAAAACTCCATATAAATGAATATACTTCTGCTTGGCTCGGGCGGTCGCGAATCAGCCCTGGCATGGAAACTCAGTCAGAGTCCTCGTTGCAACAACCTGTATATCGCCCCAGGCAACGGCGGCACAGGAGCATATGGCACCAACGTGAAGCTTTCGCCTCTGGATTTTGAAGGCATACGCCGTTTTGTGGCCGACAATGCAATAGATATGATTGTTGTAGGCAACGAAGACCCGCTCGTGGCCGGTATATACGACTATTTTGAGTCGGACAATGTGCTTGTGGCCGGCCCTTCGAAAGCCGGCGCCGAACTCGAGGGCAGCAAGGATTTTGCCAAGCGTTTCATGTATAAACACGGCATACCTACTGCAGCCTACCGCAGCTTTACCGCACAGACAGTGGAGGAAGGCTGTGAGTTCCTGGCATCGCTGAAGGCTCCCTATGTGCTGAAGGCCGACGGTCTGGCAGCCGGCAAGGGTGTGCTTATAATCGACAATCTGGAAGAGGCATGCAAGTCGTTGCGCGAAATGCTGGGCGGCATGTTCGGCCGGTCGTCGTCTACAGTGGTGATAGAGGAATTCCTGTCGGGCATAGAATGTTCGGTATTCGTTGTCACTGATGGCAACGGTTCGTACCGTGTGCTGCCTGTGGCCAAAGACTACAAGCGTATCGGCGAAGGCGATACCGGCCTCAACACCGGCGGTATGGGTGCTGTAAGCCCGGTGCCGTTTGCCGACGAGGTATTCATGCGCAAAGTAGATGAACGTATAATTAAACCTACAGTCGAGGGCCTGAAATCCGACGGTATAGTATACCGCGGCTTCATATTCCTGGGCCTTATAAACGTAGGCGGCGAGCCTATGGTGATAGAGTACAATGTCCGTATGGGCGATCCGGAAACCGAAGTGGTCATGCCGCGCCTGGCCTCCGACCTGGTAGATTTGATTGAAGCCGCCGCCAAGGGCAATTTAGGCGATGTTCCTGCCGAACACGATCCCCGTCCGGCTGTTACCGTCATGGCGGTGTCGGGCGGCTATCCCGGCTCGTATCCCAAGGGTAAGGCCATCAGCGGCAATCTGCAGCCTGAGGGCAGCATAGTGTTCCACGCCGGAACTTCGATTCATGCCGACGGACAGCTTGTGACCGCCGGAGGCCGTGTAATGGCTGTGACATCGCTGGCCGATACCATCGAAGCTGCTCGCGAAAAATCGTACAAGGCATTGGAAAACATACATTTCGACGGCATGTACCGTCGAGGCGACATAGGCTGTGATATTCTGAAAATGATGAAGTAAACTGATGCTGTCGGTAACCAGATATCTTCATTCGCGCTTCAATGCCATCCTTGCTCTGCTGCTGATGCTGGCTGGGGCATGGCTTGGTTTCAGCCGTGGCGATTTGCCGGAACTTGCCGGCGACAAGGGATTTGCCTTGCCGTCGGCCATAGAGTGGCTTCGCAGCCCTCTGCTCAGTTTTTGGGTAAACATAGCCTGCAACCTGCTGGCTGTGGGGCTGATGATATGGATAAACCGCAGCTATAATTTTATAAAGGCGCTGACACTCATTTATGTGAGTGTGTTCGCTTATATGCAGCTCGCCACCCCGGGCGTGCTCGACCAGTTCTACAGCGGCACTGCATTGTGTGTGGTGTTGCTGTTCTGTATCGGACTTCTGTTTGAGTGTTTCGGGCAGCGCACCCCCGAGTCGATGCGGAAGATATTCATGATATTCTTTCTGCTTTCGGCGGGTACGGCCACGCAGTATGTATATGCCGGCTATGTGCTTGTGTTTCTGGTCGGTTGCATACAGATGCGCATATTTGGTCTGCGCACAGCAATAGCCGCTCTGCTGGGCATAGTCACGCCCTGGTGTTTGATTATAGGGTCCGGCCTGGTTCAGCCCTCGCAACTCCACTGGCCCACATTTGTAAATATATTCAGTGCCATTGATATGGCCGAAACCATGGTGCTGCTGCTGACGGTGCTTGTGACGATACTGTTGCTATTCGCAGGCATGACACTCACCTTCTTCAAGGTTCTTACCTATAATGCCCGCCGGCGCTCATTCAACGGAGTTCTGTCGGTTCTGTCGGTGTTTACCGTGCTTGCCATGATGGTGGATTATACCAACATAATCACCTACATACCCGCGCTGAACGTGTGCGCGGCCTTTTGGGTAAGCCATTTCTTCGCAATCCATAACACAGAAAAATCGTATATGGCGATTCTGTCGCTGTATGTAATATATATAGCCCTTTTCGTATGGAAAATCGTTCTTTGAATATCATTATAGAGAAGCATGTGCCGTTTCTGGCAGGTTTGCTTGAGCCGTATGCCAACGTGCGTTATCTCGACTCTGCTGAAATTGATGTGGAGAAGATGCGTCCTACCGACGCACTGATTACCCGCACCCGCACCCGCTGCGACCGCTCTATGCTTGAGCTTTCGCGCTGCAGCTTCATAGGCACCGCCACCATAGGCACCGACCATATCGACACCGCTTACTGCGCCGAACGGCACATAGCCGTGGTGAACGCTCCAGGTTGCAATGCTCCTGCGGTGGCTCAGTATGTGATGTCGTCGATTGTACACATGGCCAACAGACCGTTGTCGCAGTACACTCTGGGTATTGTTGGCGTAGGGCATGTAGGTTCTATAGTGGAGAAGTGGGCCAAGGCATTCGACATGCGTGTGCTTGTATGCGACCCTCCGCGCGAACGCGCCGAAGGCGGCGACGGCTGGAGCAGTCTTGACCAGATAGCTGCAGAGTCCGACATCATCACTTTTCATACACCGCTGACCAAAGACGGCGACAACGCCACCTGGCATATGGCCGATGCATCGTTCTTTGACAAACTGCGTCGTGCACCAATAATCATCAACAGCGCACGCGGCCCAGTGGTGGATACCGAAGCCCTGATAGAAGCGCTCGACAGCGGCAAGGTGTCAAATGCCGTAATCGACTGCTGGGAAGGCGAGCCCGCCATCAGCACCGAACTGCTGCGCCGTGCGGCCATTGCCACACCCCACATTGCCGGCTACTCGCACGAGGGCAAGGTACGCGCCTCACAGATGGTGCTCGACGCCCTAACCAACTTTTTTACTCTGCCGCGCATATCGCTGGGCATGAATGTAAGCATGAGGGTACCGTCGAGTGTGCGCGTGGTCGATCTGGTGCAGACCTGTAATCCCATGACTGATACTGCCGCGCTTAAGGCAAATCCGGAGAATTTCGAGCAGATGCGCGACAGCTACAAATACCGTACAGAAGTAAAAGGAGGCAAGATAGACTGATGCGTCGCGGTGTATACATATTGGCTGCTCTGCTGTGGATGTGTCTTATGGCAGCTTGCGGCGACGACGAGCACTTCAAGGTCACCGGTACTATCGAAGGAGCGCCGACGTTCAACATGCGTTTCCATTACTTCGGCGACGATGCACTGCACACAGGCATAACTGCTTCGCGTGAAGGCAAATTCACATTCGCAGGTTCGTCGCGACAGCCTGTGATGGTGGAGATATTCGACAATGACTATCATCTGATGGGGCGCCTGTATGCCCGCAACGGCGATGAAATCAAATGTGTGCTCAACCGGCAGAACCCCTATAAGTCGACCTTCGAAGGCAACGATGTAAACAAGCGCTGGACTAAATTCATCAACGCCAACGCCGAGGTGCTGCTACGTCCGGGCGATGATGCCAACGCTCTGATTGCAAAATATGTAAGCGATAACCCCGACGATATTGTATCGGCCATGCTCATTTCGGGCAGCTATGATGCGGCCCGCGATGTGGCCGGAGCCGACTCGCTGATACGAATGTTGGGGCCTGATGCACATCCGTTGAATTTAATCGAAAGCTTCGAATATATGCTCAACCGTGTGGCGACCAAGGAAGCCTCGAAGCCGGTGCTGCCCATGACCTTTGCCGACAGCGACGACTCGCTGCGCAGCTATAATCCGCGTCACAGTCGCCTGTCGCTGATAGTGATAAGCGACAATGAAAGCGGGCGAGCCGACTCCATAGTGCCTCAGTTGCGCCGTCTGCGCCGAAAATATAACGACAAACAGCTGGCCATAGTGGACTTTTCGGTCGACCGCGACACTACAGTCTGGAAACAGAGCATACGCAACGATAGCTCGCGCTGGCTGCAGGGCTGGGGAGCAGGTTCGCTGGCATCGCCCGCCATAAGCCGTCTGGGCGTCCGCGCGATACCATTCTTTGTGGTAGCCGACTCAACCGGCAAACAGCTTTATCGCGGTTTATCTATCGCACAGGCACTAAAGTATATAAAATAACACCATGTTAGTAAAGACCTACGGAGCCGCTGTGCAGGGCATCGACGCACTGGTTGTGACCATAGAGGTGTCGATGGAAGCGCGCGGCTGGAATTTCACCATTGTCGGCCTGCCCGACACGGCAGTAAAGGAAAGCTACGAGCGCATAAACACAGCTTTGCGCGAGTCGGGCATGAATCTGCCGCGCCGCTCTGTTGTGGTGAACATGGCACCCGCCGATATTAAAAAGGAAGGCGCCGCCTTCGACCTTCCGATTGCCGTTGGTCTGCTTGCCGCAGGCGAAGTGATACAGCCCGTAGAGCTGGATTCGTACATGATTATGGGCGAGCTGTCGCTCGACGGACATGTGCGCCCCGTGCGCGGTATACTGCCCATGGCTATCCAGGCCCGTAAGGCCGGATTCAAATACATGATTGTGCCGGAGGAAAACGCCACCGAAGCCGCAGTGGTAAATGATATTACCGTGTACGGTGTGAAGAATATAGTCCAGGTGCTGGAGATAGTGCAGGGTTTTCCGTCGATAGGTCCTACCGTGGTAGATACACGTGCCGAGTTTGCCGCCGCACAGCAGTATTTCGACTTCGACTTCAGCGAGGTCAAAGGCCAGGAGAACGTCAAGCGAGCCTTTGAGGTAGCCTGTGCAGGCGGCCACAACATACTTCTGGTGGGCCCTCCCGGCTCGGGCAAGTCAATGATGGCCAAGCGCCTGCCCTCCATACTTCCGCCTTTGACACTGCGCGAGGCTCTGGAAACCACCAAGATACACTCGGTGGCAGGACGTCTGAAACAAGGTTCGCGGCTGCTTACCCACCGACCGTTCCGTTCGCCTCACCACACCGTATCACCGGTGGCTCTGGTAGGCGGAGGTTCCAATCCCAAGCCGGGTGAAATTTCGCTGGCCCACAATGGTGTGCTGTTTCTCGACGAGCTACCCGAATTCAGTCGCACAGTACTGGAAGTTATGCGCCAGCCGCTCGAAGACCGTCATATAACCGTGTCCAGAGCCAAATACAACGTGGATTATCCAGCATCGTTCATGCTGGTAGCCTCGATGAATCCATGTCCGTGTGGCTACTATAACCATCCTACCAAGGCCTGCACCTGCCTGCCGGGAGCCGTAAACAAGTATCTGGGCAAAATATCCGGCCCGCTGCTCGACCGTATCGACCTGCAGGTTGAAATTCTGCCGGTGCCTTTCGAAAAGTTGGCAGATGCCGCTACCGGCGAGCCATCAGCGGCCATACGCGAGAGGGTGGTGAAGGCACGGGCCATTCAGGCCGCGCGCTTTGCCGATGAGCCGGCGATACACTGCAACGCACAGATGAACAGCCGTCTGCTGCAGCGCTGGTGTCAGCTGTCGAAAGAAAGCTCCGACATACTGCAGCATGCCATGATAAAGTTCGACATGAGCGCACGCGCCTACGACCGCATACTGAAGGTGTCGCGCACCATAGCCGACCTCGACAACAGCGACGAAATAATGCCCCACCACATGAGCGAGGCCGTAAACTACCGCAATCTCGACCGAAGCAACTGGGGTACAACTATTTGAATATGGAACAGAACAAACTCTGCATAGGCTATGACGGCAAACGCGCCGCCTGCAACCTCACCGGTCTTGGCAACTACAGTCGCTATACGGTGCAGGCAATGGCTGTGCATTTTCCATCGGACAAATATCTGTTGTATACGCCTGAGGTTAAGTGTTCCGACCGCCTTAGCGAACTCCTGGCCATGGGCAATGTGGAACTGCGACAGCCGCAGTCGGCCTTGGGCCGGCACTTTGGCTCGCTGTGGCGCACTTTCGGAATACCGGCGGCCCTGAGTGCCGACAATGTGGCCGTGTACCACGGCCTCAGCAACGAACTTCCACTGAACATCAAAAGCGCCGGCATTGCCTCGGTAGTGACTATCCACGACCTTATATACCGTCGTGTGAAGGCCGACTATGCCGCCGTCGACCGCCGGCTGTATGACTTCAAGTACCGCCGCTCGGCCGAAAATGCCACCCGTGTTATTGCCATCAGCGAGTGTACCAAGCGCGACCTCATCAGTGACTATAATATCGACCCTGCTAAAATCGATGTGATTTACCAGGGCTGCGACCCGGCGTTCTTCAATAAGGTCAGCGGCGAGCAGTGCAACGAATTGCGCAGTCGCCTGGGTCTGCCCGAGCGCTTTATAGCAAGCGTGGGCACAGTTCAGAGCCGCAAGAACCAGCTGCTGGCCGTGAAGGCCCTGCGCGGCTTGCCCGACGACGTGGTACTGGCCATAGCCGGCGGCCGCGACAAGGCCTATGGCGCCGAGATTGACCGCTATATTGCCTCCAACCGTCTGACCCACCGTGTGAAATGGCTCGGCCCGGTGTCGTGGCCCGACCTGCCGGTGCTTTATGCCACGGCCACGTTCTCGAGCTATACTTCGCGATACGAGGGTTTCGGCATACCGCTGGTAGAGTCCATTGCCAGCGGCACACCGCTGATTGCCGCCACCGGTTCATGCCTTGAGGAGGCCGGCGGCCCCGGGGCTGTATATGTCGACCCCGACGACGTGGATGCCTACGTGGATGCCGCCCGCCGTCTGCTCGACGACTCCTGGTTCTGCCGCAAGCTGGCCGAGCAGGGCGCACGATACATACGCAAGTTCAATACCGGCGATTTTGCCCGTAAAACCATGGCATGCTATAAGAAAGCCATAATTGACACGTTAGATTTATTATGAAAAAGACTATACTGATAATTGGCGCCGGCGGTTTCATCGGCGGTTTCATAGCCCGCGAGGCATTGAGCCGCGGTTACGACACATACGTGGGTGTGCGCGAAAGCACCTCGCGCCGCTATCTGCAGGAACCCGAACTGAAATTTGTGGTTTTCGACTACGACAACCCCGGGTCGGTGGCCGAAACCTTGCGCGCATCCGTGCCTGAGTCCGGCCGCTGGGATTACATAATATGGAATCTCGGCGCCACAAAGTGTACCAACTTCAGCGACTTCAACAAAATCAACTTCCAGTATCTGCGCGACTTTGTGGAGGTACTGATAAGCCAAAACGCTGTGCCCGAACGCTTCCTTTTTATGAGTTCGCTCAGCGCAGTAGGACCCGCCGACGAGCAGAACTATACCCCCATAAGCTCGCGCACCATACCAAACCCCAACACCCGCTACGGCCTGTCGAAAATAAAGGCTGAAACATATCTGGAAACCAAGCCCGAACTGCCGTGGATAATATTCCGGCCGACAGGAGTTTACGGACCTCACGAAAAGGACTATCTGATGATGATAAAGAGCATCGACTCGCACTTCGACTTCGGAGTCGGCTATCGCAAGCAGATGTTGACATTCATTTATGTCAGCGACCTTGTGAACGCCATGTTCGACGCTCTCGCCGCCGGCGTGCTGCGCAAGAAATACATAATCAGCGAAGACCGAGCCTACACCCAGAAGGAATTCCGGAATATAGTGTCGAAGCGTCTGGGCGGAAAATGGGTAGTGCCTGTGAAACTGCCCATGTGGGCTGTGTACGCGGCATCGGTCGTAGCTGAGAAGTGGGGACTGATACGCCTAAAACCCTCTACTCTCAACCGCGATAAATTCAAGATAATGAAGCAGCGCAACTGGAACTGCGATGTATCGGACGCCAAGCGCGACTTCGGCTTCAATCCGCAGTTCCCGCTTGAGCGCGGCATAGACATAACGGTAGAAGAATATCTTAAATCGAAAAAGAAATGAGCGACAAGCGTCAGCCCCGGATACCGCGCCGGTTCTTGGCGGTAACTATACTGTTCATGCTGCCGGTGCTGGGATTTTCGACATTGTTGGGCAAGTGTCCCGACGATTCACCTCTGACCACATTCGTGTGGTTCTATCCGCTGTATGTGTTCGCGGCCGGCATTTGCGCCGTGATGTGCTACCCGGCCCGGCGCGAACTGGCATGGATACTGCTGGCAATCATGTTGTTGACCCATATGGCTTTGTGGTATAGTATATTATGACAGACGAATTACAGGAGTACATCGAGCAACATATCAGCGAGGAACCCGCCCACCTGGCAAAACTCTACCGCCATACCCAGCTTACCCGCCTTTACCCGCGCATGTGTTCGGGGCATATTCAAGGCCGTATGCTTAAAATGCTCACACAGATGATTAGCCCTATGCGGGTGCTCGAATTAGGTACATTCACCGGCTATTCGGCCCTGTGCATGGCCGAAGGTATGCCCGAAGGAGCGGAACTGCATACTGTAGAACTCGACGACGAGTATGCCGACGATATACGCAGCTATTTTGAATCCGCACCGTGCGGCGGCAAAATCACCCTCCATATTGGCGATGCCCTCGAACTCACCCGGCAGTTGCCCGGCCCGTGGGACATGGTGTTTATCGATGCCAACAAACGTCAGTACAGCGAATATTATAAGGCTGTGTTACCGCTGGTGCCCTCGGGCGGATATATAATTGCCGACAATACCTTGTGGTCGGGCAAAGTTACCGAGGACTGTCACGACGGCCAGACCGATGCCATACGCCGTTTCAACGACCTTGTAGCCGCAGACGCGCGTGTGGAAAAAGTGATTCTGCCCCTGCGCGACGGCATGACTATCATACGCAAACTCTAAAAGAATGTTTGAATCTACGCGTAACAGCAGTTGTCAAATAAAAAACCTATTCCGGGGCACAGAGCGGCGCACGCGGATGTACACCACCGAATAGAGGCTTGCTATTATAAGGGCCCCGATGGTGTTCGACAACCAGTCGGGGGGTGTTATAATATCGAACATCTCCAGTACAATCATAAGTGAACTCAGTATGAGCAGTGCGAAACTGATTCGGTAAGTGCGTTTCATAGTTGTATTTTTTTTTGCATTAAAACAATACAGAACGGAACTAAGTTGCTTTTTTAGCACTATATATTTTGTAATCAGCTATAAAAAACGTAAATTTGCGGAAGATAATCAAAACCTTGAAAGATGATAAACAAACTAAAAACACTCTCCTTTGCCCTTATCGCCTTGCTGATGGCAGCATGCTCGGGCATAGACCGTGGCGACGATGTACGGTCTGAACTGCTGGGCTTTGTACCCGACAAGACTCAGGTTGTCATTTCCATTAATCCTCAGAAAATGCTGCGCAGCGCCGGCGGCGACTGGACTGAGGCCGACGGAATAGTGCGCGGCCCGTATATCGACGATTTATTGAATCAGGTAGGCGAGCATGTAAAGTTTGACGAGAATGCCGATGCTTATCTTAAAATTAAAGGCTTGAATCCGGAGTCGGTGATTGTAGCTTCGGGCAATAACTTCAATTCGTGGTACATGCTTGGAGCAGTGACCGACAAGAACCTCCTGACTGACTATATCAGCAACGTCTGCGATATGAAGATAGAGAATAAAAGCGGTTTCGATGCCGTGAATCTGGCGGAAGGTGCATGTTTGCTTATCGACAATACCGACCAGCTGCTGTGGATGGTAACGGAGAGAGATTCCGACGATGCCGTACGCTTTGTGAAGAACATCAAGTCGCGCGCCGCCGACAAATCTATGTCCAAGTGGGCGCACAAGTACCTGGGCAGTGGCGACAACTACTTCAGCGCCATGGGCAACTTCAGCGCCATGGGCGTGAACCTCAACGGACTTATGCGCATGATGAACGTTCCCGCCGACATGCTTGGCGGTGACATATCGTATATGGTTCTAACCGCCGGCGAAAGCGGCCACAAGGCATCGGTCCACCTGATGACTCTCGATGCCGAGGGCAAAAATGTGCCCTTGTTCAACGAGCGCTTTTACAAGTCGGCCGACCTTTCGGCCTGGAATATGTTACCCGATGCCTGTGAATCAAAGTTCGCACTGGGTATTTCCGGCAAGGAAGTGATGGCAGACCTGCCGATTCTGCGCAGTGCAATCGAAAACAATTTACTGGTCGATGCTATTGAATCGCTGCAGTCCATTGCCATGGGTATAAGCTCGATTGACTATTCATCTCTGGAAGCCGCATCCAACAACATCGTCACTTATCCTGTAAAGAACGGTGCTGTAGTGGCCAAATTTGCACCCGGCAAGAGCGCCGAAATACTCAAATTCATAGCATCGTCTGTACCTGATATCCAAACTGTAGACGACAATACCCTGAAACTCGATATGACCCAGGCTAATATCAAAGGACTCGATGCTATTTACTTCAGCAACCAAAATGATGCTCTGATAGTAAGCGCCGACAATGCCAAGCCCGGCAACCGTTCCGAGTCGCTGCCCTCCAATACTCTGGCCTACAGCTATTCAAATGGCAAAGTATACGGAACTCAGGGCATGATGGCCTTTGCAGCCGAAATGCTCAAGTCGGCCACCGGCTCATGGAATGCCGACGGCATACACTCCGAAGCCGAATACACCGACAAGTGTCCGGGCACTATGGCTCTGTTTATAAAGACCGCATCGGTATATATTGCCGAGATGAACAAAATGCAGAAAGAACAGGCTGTAATGTTCGACGAACTTTACGATGACGATGAATTGTCGGACTATGAGCCCGTAAGCGTGGCCATAGTCGACTCTGTTGAGTAATTGATGCAAAGAATAAACAGCATAACATTTGAAAATACGCTGCCTGCGGTATTCCGCACAGTAAGCGGCGACTCAGCCATAGAGCATAGCGATGTATGGCTGAGTCGCCGCTCGTTCTTGCGCCCCGGCAGGTACACGGTGGAGGCCGCCTCGGGCACCGGCAAGTCGTCGATGTGCAGCTTCATCTACGGCAACCGCCACGACTACGACGGAACCATATTGTTCAACTCCACCGACATACGCAGTTTCGGCATCGGCGACTGGTGCGAGCTGCGCCGACGCCATCTGGCCCTACTGCCGCAGGAGCTGCGCCTTTTTCCGGAAATAAGCGTGTGCGAGAACATAATGCTTAAAAACCGTCTGACCGATTTCTTCAGCGAGCAGGAGATAAAAAATCTGCTGGCCGAGTTCGATCTGCTGCATAAGTACGACATCGCGGCAGGCCTGCTCTCGATAGGCCAGCAGCAGCGTGTGGCCATAGTGCGGGCTTTGTGCCAGCCATTCGACTTTCTGCTGCTCGACGAGCCTGTAAGCCATCTCGACCGCGAGAACAACCTCATAGCCGCCCGCATGATTATGGAGGCTGCCCATAGCCGCGACGCTGCGATAATATCAACCTCAGTAGGCAATCCGCTGTTGCTCCGGGCAGGCGACAGCCCCGGCGAGTCAATCGTAGAAATAAAACTCTGAACCTATGGTCTGGAACCTGTTAAAGAAAAACATATCGGTAGGGCAGATAGCAGGCTACGCCGTGGCAAACCTGGTGGGCCTGGCGATAGTGCTTACTGCCATACGCTTCTACAGCGATGTTCGCGGAGCTTTCAGCGACGGTGACGACTCCTTTGTCGGCTCCGACTATATGATAATATCCAAGCCGGTGCCTCTGCTGTCGGTAATAGGCGGCGGCAGGCAGGAAGCCACCACCTTCACCCCCGACGAAATCGACCGGCTTCGCAGTCAGCCATGGGTAAAGAAAGTAGGGGAGTTCAAGTCGGCCGAATTCGATGTCGGAGCATATATAGAACTTGGAGGCCGCAGGATGTCTACGGCCCTGTTCTTTGAGTCCATACCCGACGAATTTTACGACGTCAGTCCATCAGACTGGACTTTCGACCCGTCGGACCCGATGATTCCTATAGTACTGTCGAAAGACTATCTTGCGCTATACAACTTCGGCTTCGCGGCCTCGCGCGGCTATCCGCAGCTGAGCGAGGAGCTTATCAGAAAGGTGCCGATAAGTGTGGCTCTGGCAGGAAACGGCCGCTACGACCGTCTGCCGGCACGTATAGCCGGCTTCTCGTCGCGGCTCAACACCATAGCCGTGCCCGAAGAGTTCATGCAGTGGGCCAACAAGCGCTACGGCACTCCAGGACAGCCTGTCGAAGCACCCTCGCGTCTGATTGTAGAGGTAAGCAAGCCCGGCGATCCGGCCATAGAGCGCTACTTAGGGGAGCATGGCATAGAAATAGGCGGCGACAAGGCAAATTCGTCGCGCGCCATATACCTTATGACCCTGATTACCGGCATAGTGGCAAGTGTAGGTGTGATAATCACACTGCTGGCGGTATTCATACTTGTGCTGAGCATATACCTGCTGATACAGAAAAGTCGCGAAAAACTGCGCGACCTTATACTGCTGGGTTATTCACCCGGTCAGATATGCCGTTACTACTACCGCCTTGTAGGCCTGGTGAACCTTGTAGTACTTGTGCTGGCCATAACAGCCTCGGCGACAGCCTCGCTGCTGTGGCGTCCGTCGCTTGCCGCCATGGACATTACAGGCGGCAGCATATTGGCGCCTGTACTTGCCGGTACAGCACTGATAGCACTGATAACCATATTCAACTTTTACACCATCCGCCGCCTGGTTATGAGAGCGGCATGCTGAAATGTTAAGCATCGACGGACCCATAGGTGTGTTCGACTCCGGCTACGGCGGACTCACCATTCTGCGTGGCATCAGAAAACTGTTGCCGCAGTACGATTACATATATCTGGGCGACAATGCCCGTGCGCCATACGGCAACCGCTCGTTCGACATAGTGTATCAGTTTACGCTCGAAGCGGTCAATGAGCTTTTCAGCCGCGGCTGTCCACTGGTGATAATAGCCTGCAACACCGCATCGGCTAAGGCTCTGCGCAGCATACAGCAGCGCAACCTGCCGGGTATCGACCCCACGCGGCGTGTGCTTGGTGTGATACGCCCCACTGTAGAAGTGTTGGGGCAGTTGAGTTCCGGAGGGCACGTGGGAGTGTTCGGCACACCCGGAACCATTGCGTCGCAGTCGTACGACATAGAAATAGCCAAACTCTATCCGGACTTCGTCACCACCGGACAGCCATGCCCCATGTGGGTGCCGTTGGTGGAGAATAAAGAAGCCGACGGCCCCGGTGCGGACTATTTTGTACATAAGTATATAAGCCGACTGCTTGATGCCGATCCGAAAATCGACAGTGTGGTGCTGGGCTGCACACACTATCCGCTGCTTATCAATAAAATAAGGCAGTACATGCCTGCCGGCATACGTATAATAGAGCAGGGCGATATTGTGGCGGCATCGCTCAGCGACTATCTGCAGCGCCACCCCCGGATGGAGAGCCGACTTACACGCGGCGGTACAGTGGAATACCTAACCACTGAAAATCCCGAGAAATTCAACGACCTGGCAGCATTGTTCATGCAAAGCGAGGTAAACGCCAGCCGACTATAAAAAACACGGAGTGCCAATGACGAGGGCCGGCGCTCCGTGTTTTTGCTGTCTTTGCAGTCATCGGCCTGCGGTAATTTCACCCGCATCACAGGAGATTACGATCTCTGGCCGCTAAAGCATGCAACTAATAAGTGTTTGTCATATTAACGCATTTTTAACGCTCAGAGTTCATGTTTACGGATATTATTATTAACTTTGCAGCCTCAATTTCAAACATAGCAGTTTTATGTCAACAAACACAGTCGATAAAGCACGCAAGGTCACTACCATGCGTCTGATCGAAATGAAACAGCGTGGTGAGAAAATTGCCATGCTCACAGCTTATGACTATTCGATGGCCCGTCTGGTCGACGAGGCTGGCATGGATGTGATACTCGTAGGTGACTCGGCCGCCAATGTAATGTTGGGCTCCGATACCACTCTGCCCATAACACTTGACCAGATGATTTACCATACCCGTTGTGTTACAAACGGTGTCAGCCGCGCTTTGGTTGTATGTGATATGCCTTTCGGTACATATCAGGGCAATTCCAAGGAGGCGCTTGCCTCAGCAATACGCATAATGAAGGAGAGCGGTGCCGAGGCTGTGAAAATGGAGGGCGGCGCTGATGTGCGCGAGAGCATCGAACGCATAATTTCTGCCGGAATACCTGTAATGGGTCATCTGGGGCTTACTCCGCAGTCAATAAACAAGTTCGGTACTTACGCCGTACGGGCAAAGGAAGAGGCAGAGGCCGCCAAACTGATAGCCGACGCGCACATGCTTGAGGAGATAGGCTGCTTTGCCTTGGTACTGGAGAAAATACCCGCCGCTCTGGCTGAGCGTGTTTCCAAGGAGGTGAATATACCTACTATCGGTATAGGAGCCGGAGGCGGCTGTGACGGACAGGTGCTGGTGCTTCAGGATATGCTGGGCATTAACAAAGGATTCTCGCCCAAGTTCCTGCGTCGATATGCCGACTTAGGCACCATAATCAACAACTCTATAGTGCAATATATCAGCGACGTTAAAAGCAGCGACTTTCCAAACGCCTCCGAACAGTACTGATTCCGTCCGGCAGGTACGGATAATATACAGCCGGCACAGCCTCACGTAAAGGAGGCTGTGCCGGCTTGCTTATATGTATCTGATATGTAGTGCCGTGTAGCTGTAGATGTCCGCAAAAGTCAAATAAAAGATTTAACAATAAATTTATGGTCAAAAATTATAAAAAACCAAAAAAAAATGGTACTTTTACAACCCCTTTGCTTTTTTGAGTGCCATTGTGGCGTCAAAGGCCGGATAAATAAATATAATTCAATTAAATATCAATAATTTACCACTTCTATGAGACTAAAACTGTTTCTGCTATTGCTTTTGTCGGCAGCTATGTCGATAACAGCGCAGACCTCTACCGTTACCGGTATGGTGGTCAACAGCAACTCGGGAAGCCCTGTCAACGGAGCCACAGTGAGCATTCTTGACAAGGCTGCCGACAGCGGTCTTGGCGGCGATTTTCGCTTGAGCGGCATTGTTCCCGGCACCAAGTATGTGACCGTAACCTGTGAAGGCTATGCCGCTGCCGGATTCGATGTCAATATCCTGCCCGGCGAGAACTCGCTCGGCACAATCCGCCTTCAGCCCGTGGACTTCGCCGACGATTTCTATTCCGATCAGGAAGACCTGTTCTTCGATGATGCAGTGCTTGAGGACGAAGAAGGTACCTCGCAGGGGGTATCGGCCCTTAACGGAGCCGGCGACGATGTGTTCTACAAAAACGCATCATACAATTTCAGCCCCATGTACTATCGTTTCCGCGGCCTCGACAACGCCTATCAGACCGTATACATCAACGGCGTGGCCATGAACGACCTCGTGCGCGGACGATTCAACTTCTCGTCGCTGCTGGGCATGACCTCGCGTGCTTTCCGCAACAAAACCACCTCGGTAGGTCTTGATGCCGCCGCATACGGCTTCGGCGACCTTGGCGGTTCGGTTAACTATAACACCATAACCGATACCTACGCCCCCGGCTTCAACGGTTCGGTGGCCTATACCAACTCCAACTACATGCTCCGCGGCATGGTTACCTATGCCACCGGCCTTAACAAGCACGGATGGGCTCTGACCATGAGCGCCATAGGACGCTACGCCAATGAAGGCGTGATGGAGGGTACATTCTACAACTCGGGCGGTCTGTTCCTGTCGCTCGAAAAGGTTCTCAACCCCAACCACTCGCTGACTCTCACTGCCTTCGGCGGCCCCACTCAGCGTGCCACCGGCGGCGCAACCCTTCAGGAAGCATACGACCTGGCAGGCTCAAACCTCTACAACCCCTTCTGGGGATATCAGGACGGCAAGAAGCGTTCGAGCCGAATCACCGAAACATACGACCCCACCGTGATGCTCAACTGGCTGTTCAAGAAAGACCGTGTACAGGTCAATACCGCCGTGGCTGCCCGCTGGGTACACTACAACCGTTCGGCCCTGCAGTACTATAAGGCCAATGACCCCAATCCTACATACTACCGCTACCTGCCTTCGTATTACGCCGACGACCAGGAACTGTTCGACCTCTATACCGAACGTTGGCTCAACGACGTGAATACCCGTCAGATCGACTGGGACGAACTCTACCGAGTTAATGAACTCAACAATGTACAGAACCAGACACTGTCGGAAGCCGACAAAAAAGGCTCGTCGTACATACTTGAGAACCGCACCAACAACCAGTTTAACTTCATGCTCAACTCTTACCTCAACTACCGCATGAACGACTTTATGTCGCTTCAGGGAGGTGTGTCGCTCAACTACACCAAGAGCATGAACTACAAGACAGTGCGCGACCTCCTGGGCGGCGAGTTCTGGCTTGATATCGACCCATTCTCGGACCGTGACATCACCCTCGCTCCGAACAACCTGCAGAACGACCTCGACAATCCCAACCGCCGTGTTGTCAAAGGCGACAAGTTCGGCTACAACTATAACATCTACGCTCTGCGTGCCGAAGCATGGCTGCAGAACCTCATAGTGCTGCCTCACTGGAACTTCAACTATGGCCTTAAGGTCAGCTACACCCAGTTCCAGCGCGAAGGCCGCATGCGCAATGGCCGTGCCCCGAATAACTCGCTGGGCTACGGCGATATGCTCACTTTCGACAACGCAGCCGTAAAATTAGGCGCCACCTGGAAGGTAAACGGACGCAACTACCTCAGCGCCCATGCCGAATATGGCACACGCGCCCCGCTGCCCGACGACGTGTACGTGTTGCCGCGTGTGAAGAACACAACAGTCGATAATCCCCAGAGCGAGCGCGACCTCGCCTTCGACCTGGGCTACATGTGGAACTACCGCAACTTCCGCGGTTCTGTTACCGGCTACTATACCGCCGTGAACAACGCTACAGAGCGCTTCGGCTTCTACGACGAAAGCATAAACACCTATACCAACAACACTCTGGCCGGTGTAAAACGAGTGTACAAAGGCATAGAAGTAGGTATGGAATTCAAGGCAAGCCCCACAGTGACACTGTCGGCTATCGGCTCGTTTGCCCGCGCACAATACAAGAACAATCCCCAGGCCACCCGTACGGTAGAAAACGGTCTGTATCCCGACTCCACCTACACCGTGTACCTCAAGAACTACTTCCTGGGCTCGACTCCCAATACCAACATGAACATAGGTATCGACTGGGCCGCTCCCTACCAGTGGTTCTTCGGCATCAACGGCACATGGCAGGGCAACTCCTATGTGAACCTCGCTCCGGTTTACCACCGCGCACAGCCCGACCTGTGGCAGCAGTACGGCACTGAGCAGGAGCTTCTGCAAAAAATCGAGGAACTCGCCCAGCAGGACAAGCTCAAAGATGCTTTCACTATAAACGTGTCGATAGGCAAGCTCATCTACATCAACCGCAAGGTGTCGCTGAACTTCAACCTCAACATCAACAATATTCTCAACAACAAGAACATCGTTACCTATGCTTACCAGCAGGGCCGAATCGATACCAAGAACTGGAACCGCGACGCTTATCCCAACCGCTACCAGTATGCCCAGGGTATCCGCATCTTCCTCAATGCAGGTGTAAGATTCTGATGTATCACCGTCAACTAAAGAAACAATGAAAAAATCACTGTTATACATAGCAGGCGCTATGATGGGCGCAGCAGCGCTGACTTCGTGCGGCGACGATTTCGTGAGTCCTCCGATGGTGGTACCCTCCGCCACTATCGAGGCCAATACGTCGATTCTCGACCTCAAGACCGCCTACTGGACCGCCGACCGCAATTACGTGAAGACTATCGGTCTGAACGATGCCGGCGAGCATACCATTATCAGGGGCCGCGTGATTTCGAGCGACCAAACAGGCAATATATACAAATCGGTAATCATATACGACGGCTCGGCAGCCCTTAACCTGTCGATTAATGCCTACGACCTTTACCAGACCTATCAGTTCGGACAGGAAGTAGTCATTGACGTTACCGAATTGAATATCGGCGGCTACAACGGCCTTATGCAGCTCGGAGGCGAAGGCACTTACAACAATGCCCCCTCCATGACATTTATGGACAGCGAAGTCTTCGCTGCCCACGCTCAGGTCGATGGTCTGTCAAACCCGCAGCTGGTCGACACCATCCCGGCCACTATCCCCGATGTCTTGGCTGCCAAGCAGTCGACAGAGGGGCTGATTCTGTGGCAGAGCCGTCTGGTACGCTTCGACAACGTTCGCTGGGACGCCCCCGGCAAGCCCTACGCCGAAGGTACCTCCTCTACCAACCGCTATATAATTGACGAAAGCGGCAACCAGCTGCTGGTGCGCAACAGCGCATACGCATCGTTCAAAAACGAACTCCTGCCCCAGGGCTACGGCTCTGTGACCGGTATTCTGAGCTACTACGGCACCGACTGGCAGCTGATGCTTATCGACAGCAACGGATGCCAGGACTTCGAAGAGAGCGATGAACCCGACCAGCCTGTGCAGCCCGGCGAGAACGGCGACGGCACCAAAGCCAAGCCATACGGCGTGGATCAGGTGATAGCCATGGCTCCGGGCAGCACCACCGCAGCTGTTGAATCGGGCGTTTGGGTCAAAGGCTACATTGTAGGCTTTATGCCCACCGGAGGCGATGCTACTCTGCTGTCCGGCACTGTATTCGGTATTGAAAATGCCGCTACCACCAACATGGTTATTGCAGCCTCGGCCGATGTAAAGGATGCCTCGGAGTGTATAGGCATACAGCTCCCGGCCTCTATGCGCGACGCCCTGTCGCTGGCCAATCAGCCCGCCAACCTCGGCAAGGAAGTGATGCTTCAGGGCGATGTTATGAAGTACTGCGGAGGCCCGGGCCTGAAGAATCTCACCGACTATATGCTCGACGGCAAGGGTCCAGATGTTCCCGATACCAGCGATGCCATATTCAGCGAAACTTTCGCTGCCAATTCGCTCGGCCAGTTCACAATCGAGAATATAAATCTTCCCTCGGGCCTCGACGCCGTATGGAAAGGTTCGGCCAGCTATGGTGCCGTGGCAACCGCTTATGAAAGCGAATCGCAGACTAATCTCGACTCCGACAGCCGTCTGGTGTCGCCCGTAATCGATCTTGGTTCGGCAAGTGCCCCGGCTCTGAGTTTTGAGCATGCGCTGAACTTCTTCGCCGACATCGCCACCGCACGCCAGCAGGCTACGGTAGAGGCTCGCGTGGAAGGCGGCGAATGGGAAACACTCGAAGGCACCACATACCCTGCCGAGATGGGCTGGAGTTTCGTGCCCTCGGGCAGCATCAGTCTGGCCAAGTTCGCCGGAAAGAAAATACAGATAGCATTCCACTACACCAGCACCGCCGCCAAGGCCGGTACATGGGAGGTTAAGAACGTCATCATCAAATAGTTGAACAATGAAAAACTTGAAATCATATATACTGGTGCTGGCCGCTCTGTTTGGCGGCTCAGTAGCGCTGACATCGTGCCAGGACGACTTCGACGAAATGCGCATCGAAGAGCCGGTGGCCACGATTAAGCCCAACACCACTATCTACGAGCTTAAAACCATGTACTGGGACGACGCCGTGAACTATGCCACAAAGATAGGCCTCTGGAGCGAATCCCTCAAACAAGCGCTCAACGAGCAGGACGCCACTTGCACTCCGCTGCCCAAGAACTATGGCGACCGCATTATCATCCACGGACATGTAACCACCAGCGACGAAGCCGGCAACGTGTTCAAATCGCTGGTAATCCAGGACGAAACCGGTTCGCTGGCCATGAGCGTGAACTCATATAACCTGTATCTGAAATACCGCCGCGGACAGGAAGTTGTACTCGACGTCACCGACATGTACATAGGCAAGTACAACGGTCTGCAGCAGCTTGGCATGCCGGAGTGGTACGAGAACGGCAACGCCTGGGAAACAAGCTTCATGGGCCCCGAATTCTTTGAGGCTCACGTACAGCTCAACGGCTGGCCGAATGTAGAAACCATCGACACCCTCGTAGTGAACTCTTTCGACCAGCTCAGCTCCAATCCCAAGGGGCTGCGCCAGTGGCAGAGCCAGATTGTCCGCTTCAACAACGTGGAATTCCAGAACGGAGGCACTCAGACCTTCTCAACCTACCACTCCAGCGGTGTCAACCAGAATATACTCGACGTGAACGGCTCCACATTGCCTGTACGTACATCGGGTTACTCCAACTTCTGGAACAAGACCCTGCCCGAAGGCCGCGGCGACGTTGTGGCCATCTGCAGCTATTACGGCACTACCGGATGGCAGCTGGTGCTGATTGACGAAGACGGATGTATGAACTTCGGCAATCCTACTGTAAGCCCGGGTACAAAAGACAACCCCTATACCGTGGCCGAGGCAGTGAAACTCGAGGCTGACGGCACTCCGGCCAGCGGCTGGGTAAGCGGTTACATTGTTGGCGCTGTAGGCCCCGAAGTTGAAACTATAAGCGGCAACAGCGACATAGAATGGACTTCTGATGTGACCTTGGCAAATACTCTGGTAATTGGCGAAACTCCCGAAACCAAAGATTTGGCTCAGTGTCTGGTAATATCACTGCCTTCCGGCTCCAAGCTGCGCGAGGTCGGCAACCTGCGCGAAAACCCGGGCAACTATGGCAAAGCCATCAGTGTAAAGGGTACATTCGCTGAATATATGGGCACCTACGGCGTGACCGACAACCGCGGAACTGTCGACGAATTTACCATTGAGGGCATAAACACAGGCATTGAGTCCGGCGACGGCTCGGCCGAAAAGCCCTACAATGTAGGCCAGATTGTGGCCATGAATCCCACCAGTACAACCGAAGCCGTGGCAAGCGGTGTGTGGGTTAGCGGCTACATTGTAGGCTCCATGCCTACCGGCGGTTCGAGCACCACTCTGTCGGGCACAATTTTCGGCCTCGACGATGCTGCCAACACTAACTTTGTAATCGCTGCCGACCCCAATGAAACTGACTACACCAAGTGTATAGGCATACAGCTGCCCATTACCATGCGCGACGCTCTGTCGCTGCAGAAGGTGCCCGGCAACCTCGGCAAGCAGGTAAGCCTCAAGGGTGATGTGATGAAGTACTGTGGCGGCCCCGGTCTGAAGAATGCCACTGAATACAAGCTGGGCAACGGTGGCGGCGATACCCCCGTGACTCCTCCGGCAGACCCTGTAAGCTCGCTTGACGAGAACTTCGAGGGCGGTGCTATTCCTTCGACCTGGACTCAGGTTAATGTAAGCGGCAACAAGACATGGTATGCACGCGAGTTCGAATCCAACTGGTACGTTACCATAAGCGGATACAACGGCGTAGCTCCCTTCGACCAGTGGCTTATCACTCCTCCCGTCGACATGAGCAAAGTCAGCAACAAGACTCTGGCTTTCGACACACAGGTGAACGGTTACAGCTCTACCACAACCAAACTTGAGGTGTACGTGCTTACTTCGGCCGACCCTAATACTGCCACCAAGACTCAGCTCAAGCCCGCTCTGCCTTCTGCTCCGGCAAGCGGTTACTCAAGCTGGGAGAACTCCGGCACTCTCGACCTCAGCGCCTTCAGCGGCATTATCTACATAGGTTTCCGCTATGTGGCCACTACTGATAGCAACTACGCTACCTGGTGTGTCGACAACGTGAAACTCGGTGCCGGCGGCGGTACGGTTACTCCTCCGGACCCCCCTGTGACAGACGACGACAAAGCCGGTTTCAGCACCTTCAACGGCGGTGTACCCAAGAGTACTTACGGCACATACACCAGCACATCGGGCTGGACTGCAGTGAACAGCAATATTCTCGGCGGTCAGGAGGCCGGCAAGCCTGATTCAAATCCGCGCTTCGGCTTCATCGGCAGCGTCAGCACTCTGGCGCCATGCCTCAACGGTAAGGCAGGTTCGGCCGGCACGCTGACATCGTCGACTCTCAGCGGCGGCATCGCTACCCTGTCGTTCAAGTACGGTTTTGCCTATAAGGATACTCAGTGCCAGTTTACCGTCAACATAAAGCAGAACGGCGCTGTTGTCAAGACTCAGACCGTGAAGCTCGACACCATCGAGCAGTTCAAGGCCTACGATTTCAGCATGGACGTGAACATCCAGGGTGACTTCGTAATCGAGATTGTCAATGATTGCCTTGGTCAGAAGACCACCAACTCCGAACGAGTGGCCATCTGGAATCTTAACTGGAACTAACCGGCCATTGCATAATAGCGACGAGGCTGTGTCAAAATTACGACACAGCCTCGTTTTTCTAAGACCTCATTCCGCAATATTTGTAAACGCCGGGGTAGCGTATCTCTGAGTGGTTTTTGTATTGTGATGAATCTCAACCGGATTTATTCACCGCCTGAGCCGGGAATTGAATGTTGTCGCACGCGACTCGCAAGGAAAATCGACGCATACGGCACTTGCCGTCATAAATGGACTCCCGCTTACTATAGTCACATCACGGGCAGATGTCCATGATAGCGTGGGTGCGATTGGATTGACGGTCGACGTAATTATAGAAGTCGTATGATTGTGAATGACTGCGTCCGCCGTCGCAACTACACAAAAAAAACCGCGTCCGGTATTATGCCGGACGCGGTTTTTTATGGGATTTATGCAGGTGAATCAGAGAACCACCTTGCTTACGTTGTTGCCCTGACGACGGATGTAGAGGCCGCTGGTGGGATTCTCTACGCGTACGCCCTGGAGGTTGTAGTATTCAACGGGAGCGTTGAGGTCGAGTTCGATGTTCATTACACCCGACTTTTCGAGGGTAACACTGATGGTCTTGAAGTCTACACGACCGTTTTTGGTTTCCTGCTGTTCAACGGCAGTGGCCACGAACTTGTCTACACCGGCTTCGGAAGTCCAGGTCATGTTTTCAACGGGAGTGCCGTCGACCGAGAGGTTGCCGATGCCTGCGCCGGTGAATTCAACCATCTTGATGGGGTTGTTTTCGGGAGCAGTGATGGTGATGGTGCCGGTCTTGTACAGACGAGCTTCAACGCCGGTGTTGTAGCCGTAGTACATGCGTGATGCGCTCGAACCTGCGCTGAATTCAACAGTTACACCGTTGTTGGTGAACTTTATGCCGTCGATTGCATCGCCTGCGGGAGTGTCAGAGGTAGGAATGTTCTGTGCGGGGTTGAGTGTGTTGGGCTGTCCGAAGTTGAACTGAGCGTCGCCGGTGATAACCACAGGTTCGCTAATGATGTATTTGGCTTCAACTACGCGGCTGTCGAGCATGCCTTCCTTGATGGCGATGGCATTGATGGTGGTTTCCTCGTTGATTACGATGGCAGCGGTGTAGAGGGTAGAAGTTGCCGAGGGAGTGGTGCCGTCGAGGGTGTAATAGATTTTAGCACCTTCGGTAGCGCAGGCAATGGTTACTTCAGTGCCTTCCTCTACAGTGCCTGCGGCAGGAGTGAACACCGGAGCTGCAACCTGTTCCATGCCGGTGGCGCTATATACACGAACCGGAGTAATCTGGGCAACGCCGCTGTGTACACTTACAAAGCCTTCAACGTTGAGTTCGCTGCCTTCGATTACTTCAACTACATCGTAATACTGCGAGTTGTAGAAGGTGTTATAGAGTGCCATGGTGCCGGTTTCGTCGGTGAGGTCGTAGGTGTTGGCGGCCTCGGCCTTGGCGATGCTTACGTTCTTTACAACGATGTATTTGTTGACCATATCGGTGCCGATTTCCTCAACGGTGATTTCCTCGGGCTGTACGGCGGTGCCGGCAGTACCTGCCTTGAAGGTAGCCTTTTCGAGGCTCGACATCTGCAGCAGGCCCTCGGAGAAGTTCTGGTACTTGCCGGTGATGCCAGCGGGGATAATGTTGCCGTTGGTGTACTTGGTGTCGAGATCACCATAAACCAGCAGGTTGCCGGTGGCGTCGGTCACGTACAGGTAGCGGCCATTCTGATATACGGCGGTTACGGTCGAGGTGATTTCAGTGAGGTTGTCAGCATCGGCAGCTTTAAGGAACTCTCCGATGTTGGCAGCCTTTTTGGTTTCAACCACAGGAGGCTCTACTGCTGAGCCGTCACCGTTGAAGGTCAGAGTGGTAATCTGGGCGTTGTATTTGTTCGAAGTGGCCAGTTTGTATTTGGTGCCTGCGGCTTGGTTTGCTGCGGGAACGGCGATAGTGAAATCGGCGTCTTTTTCACCCAGTTTCAGGGCACCGCCTACGGCTACGTCGTTGGCGTAGAGTTGTACGGTAACATTTGTAGATGCGTTGGTGCCGGTGTGCATAGTAATTTTTTCTACGGCAAAACCGGCAGTAAATTCCATGTAAGCCTTACCTTCGTGATTTTTACCTGAAATCTGCAGATAAGTAGCACCTTGGTATTTTCCCTGCTTGCAGTTTACGAATGTAAAGTCAACGCCATTGATAGTGGCTGTCGAAGGTTCCTCGGCCTCTGTTGTGGGCAGATTGGTGGCGGTGCTGAAATCTACAGTCACAGGCTCTGCCGACATGGTGAATGCACCAAGCAGCACGGCCATTGAGAGTAATAGTTTTTTCATGTTGCTATATTTTATTTATTGAACAAGTAGTTGTTATTTTTTGCGTTCCACCTTTCGCATAAGCAGTATTTCGGTGGGGAAGTGGTCGGAGTAGCCGTTGAGGAACATTCCGGCAGAGTAAGTGCGCTTGGGATATCCCTGGCGGTTGCCTTCAGTATCTTTGAGGAACTCCTTGTTAAGAACGTCGGCGCGGTAGAAGTGCCATTTGTTTTCGGGGGTATCCACCAGATTGCCCGATATGATAATCTGGTCGAAAAGGTTCCAGGCGCTCTTGTAGGCCAGGGTGCCGATGCCGTCGTCGAGTTTTTTCCAGAAGGGGTTGAAGAATCCATGTTCGCCCAAGTTCTTGGAATCGCGTTTGGCTCCGAGTACTTCGGCGCAGCTGCGGTCCATGGGGTCGTCGTTGAGGTCGCCCATTATTATCACGCCTATATTGGGGTCGCGCTGCCACAGCGAGTCGGCGATTTCCTTGGATAGAGCGGCCGCAGCCATGCGGTTGGGCTCCGATTTGGTCTGTCCGCCCAGGCGCGATGGCCAGTGGTTCACAATCACGGCAATGCGCTGGCCCAGCAGCGAGCCAACTACGCACATCTGGTCGCGGGTGCGGAATGGCACTGCGGTGAGGCGGTGGTTGGTTACATTTTCAACTTTGAAATAGCGCGGGTTATATAGCATGCCCACGTCCACGCCGCGGGCGTCGGGTGAGTCGTGGTGGCATATCTGCAGGTTCCATTTGGCAATCTCTGGCTGTGCCACCAGGTCTTGCAGCACCGAGATGTTTTCGATTTCCGAAACACCGATAATTGCCGGACCGTATGGAGTGGTAGGTGTGGTGAACTGCGATATTGCGTATGCCAGATTGTGGATTTTGCTCCAGTACTTGCGCCCGTCCCATTGGCGCTGACCTCCGGGAGTAAATTCTTCGTCGCGGTTCTCAGGGTTGTTCGGAATCGTGTCAAAGAGGTTTTCAAGGTTGTAGAAAGCAATGCCGGCCATCTGGGTGCCCTTATTCTGGGCGCTCATACCGAACGAGAGCAGAAGCACGGCTACAGCCGCAAGCAGGGTTCTTTTCATGGGGTTTACGGATTGAATTTTTGGAACTTCAAAGTTAACACTTATCTTTGAGGATACAAAATTTTAGCTGTTAAAACTTTGGTTGTAATCATTATTTGTGGATTAATTGTGAAATGTTTGCATAAACGCACCGACTTTTTCGGCTGTCGCCGCGCCAATATTTGGTGGATTCAAAAAAGTTGACTACCTTTGTGGCATATCGCATTAACTGAACAATCTTTACATCTATAATCCATGAACGCTATGCGCAAGATATTACTTGGCGACGAGGCTTTGGCTCTTGGCGCCATCAACGCAGGTTTGTCGGGTGTATATGCCTATCCCGGCACCCCTTCGACAGAAATCACCGAGTTTATCCAGGGAAATCCTTTGGCTAAAGAACGCAAAATCCACTCCCACTGGTCGTCTAACGAAAAAACTGCCATGGAAGAGGCCTTAGGCATGTCGTTCTGCGGCAAACGCGCCATGGTGTGTATGAAACATGTGGGTATGAACGTTTGCGCCGACCCCTTTGTCAACAGTGCATTCACCGGTGCAAACGGTGGCCTGATAGTAGTGGCCGCCGATGACCCCTCGATGCATTCGTCGCAGAACGAGCAGGACTCGCGCTTTTACTCCGACTTCGCTTTCGTGCCTGCCCTGGAGCCCTCCAACCAGCAGGAAGCCTACGACATGGCCGCCTATGGCTTTGAACTCTCCGAGCGCATGCGCATTCCGCTGATGATGCGCCTGGTAACACGCCTGAGCCACTCGCGCGCCGTGGTGGAATGTGCCGAAGAAGCCGCTGCCGAGCGTGCGCTGTCATATCCTGTCGATACCGATCAGTGGGTACTAATGCCCGGAAACTCCAAACGACGCTATCCCGTGCTGCTGGAGCAGTGGAAGCAGCTTGAAGAAGAATCCGAAAAATCGCCCTTCAACAGCTACACCGACGGCCCCGACCACTCGCTGGGCATCATAGCCTCGGGTATCGCATACAACTATCTGATGGAGAACTACCCGCAGGGTTGCCCCTTCCCGGTAGTGAAGATTTCGCAATATCCGCTGCCGCGCAAAATGCTGCGCCGCCTCTACGAAGAGTGCGACCATGTGCTGATAATCGAGGAGGGGCAGCCCTTCATCGAGCAGAAACTCCGCAGTATTCTCTGCGACGACTGCAACATAAGCGGCCGCTTCGACGGACGTCTGCCACGCACCGGCGAACTCAACCCCGACTGCGTGCGCCAGGCTCTCGGACTGCCCGCCCTCGAGGCCCCCGCTGCCTCCAAGCAGGTAGTGCGCCGTCCGCCGGCACTGTGCCAGGGCTGCGGCCACCGCGATGTATACCACGCACTGAACGATGTTCTGGCCACTTACTCCAATGCCAAGGTATTCGGCGATATAGGCTGCTATACCCTGGGCTGGCTGGCTCCGTTCAACGCCATCGACACCGTAGTCGACATGGGCGCGTCGATAACCATGGCCAAGGGCGCCGCCGATGCCGGACAACACCCCGCCGTAGCTGTTATCGGCGACTCGACATTTACCCACTCGGGCATGACCGGCCTGCTCGATGCCATCAACGAAAATTCACCCATCACAGTGATTATTAGCGACAACCTCACCACCGGCATGACCGGCGGACAGGACTCGCAGGGCACCGGCAAACTCGAAGATATATGCCTTGGCCTCGGCGCCGACCCGGCCCACGTGCGCACCATCGACTCCCTGCCCAAGAACCACCAGGCTATGATGGACCTGTTCAAAGAAGAAATTGATTATCCCGGCCTGTCGGTAATTGTTTCGCGCCGCGAATGTATACAGACCGCACGCCGCCACGCACCTAAGAAATAACTCTTAAATCCTATTGACAAAAATGAAAACCGATATAGTATTAGCCGGCGTGGGCGGACAAGGTATCCTCTCTATCGCCACCATTCTGGGCAGCGCGGCCCTCAAAGAAAACCTTTATGTGAAGCAGGCCGAAGTACACGGCATGAGCCAGCGAGGCGGCGACGTGCAGTCGAACCTCCGTCTGTCGTCCGACCCTATAGCTTCCGACCTCATACCGCAGGGCGGCGCCGATCTCATTGTCAGCCTCGAACCCATGGAGGCTCTGCGCTACCTGCCCTGGCTCAAGCCCGGCGGCACCGTGGTGACCAACACCGCTCCGTTTGTGAACATACCCGATTATCCCGAGCACGAAGCGCTGCTGGCCGAGCTCAACGCGCTGCCCCACGTGGTAGCCTTCGACATGGACGCCGCCGCCAAGGAAGTGGCCACCGTACGCTCCAGCAACATGGTGCTGCTGGGTGCCTGCGCTCCATTCACCGGCATCGAACCCGAGAAAATCGAAGATGCCATCCGCGCTATATTCGGCCGTAAGGGCCAGGCCATGGTCGACGCTAACCTGGCCGCTTTCCGTTTCGGACTTTCTAAAGCCAAATAAACTATGCTGCCAATAAGCAAAGAAGCGCTCGAGCAGGTTCTCGACCGCTTTTCGATAAGTGATGTCGACCACGCCACCATCCGCCAGATTCTGGCCGTGGCCGACACTATACAGCAGCAGGAAGGCGAACCCTTTCTGCACCTCGAACTCGGTAACCCCGGCCTGCCTCCCAGCAACATAGGCATCGAGGCCGAGATAGAGGCGTTGCGCGCCGGCGTGGCAAACCAGTACCCGAACATCACCGGTATACCGCAGCTGAAACAGAACGGCTCGCGATTCATAAAGGCATTCATGAACATCGACATGCCGCCGCGCTGCATTGTGCCCACTGTAGGCTCCATGCAGGGCTGCTTCACAACCATGCTGATGATGAAAGACCGCCTGCCCGGACGCGACACCATACTGTTTCTCGACCCCGGATTCCCCGCCCAACACCACCAGGCTTTTGTGCTGGGCATGCGCCAGGAGTCGATTGACATCTACAACTACCGCGGTGCCGCCCTGCGCGACGCCCTGGAGAATGTACTCAAAGAAGGCCGTGTGACCGCTATGATCTACTCCACGCCCAACAATCCGGCGTGGACCAACCTCACCGAAGAAGAACTCCGGATTATAGGCGAGGCAGCCACACGTCACGACGTAGTAGTGATGGAAGACCACGCATACATAGGCATGGATTTCCGCCACCGCTATGGCCGCCCCGGTCAGGAACCGTTCATTCCCACCGTTGCACGCTACACCGACAACTACATACTCTTCCTCTCGGCATCGAAAATATTCAGCTATGCCGGCCAGCGTATAGCCCTGGTGTGCATGGGCCCCGAAGTGTACGACCGCAAATACGACTTCTACCGCGACTTCTACGGCGTGCCCGCCTACGGCGACGCCTACATCTTCGGCGTGCTCTATGTGGCATCGTCGGGCGTGTGCCACTCGGCGCAATACGGCTTTGCAGCTATGCTCGGAGCCGCCGCCGACGGTCGGCTCGACTTTGTGGCCGACTGCTCGGCCTACGGCGAGCGTGCCAAACGCGCCAAGGAGATATTCAAACGCGGAGGCTTCGACCTGCTCTACAGCCACGACGGTGACGGCAAACCCATATCCGACGGCTTCTTCTTCACCCTCAAATATGGCACTCTGAGCGGAGCCGAACTCCAGAAGGAGCTCATGCGCTACGGCATCAGCACCATATCGCTCAAAAGCACCGGCTCGTTCCAGCAGGGCGTGCGAGTGTGTGTGCCGCTGCTGACACGCGACGAAGACTACGAGCGCCTCGACACCCGCCTACAGGCATTCAGGAAAGACCACCCTGTAGAGTAAACCCCTAAATAAGCTCTTATGGCAAAATTCATGACGGCCGACGAAGCCGTAAAACTGATAAAGAGCGGCGACCATGTGTTCATACAGGGCAGTACCTCCATCCCAGAGGTACTATCCGAGTCAATGGCACGCCGATACAGCGAACTCCGCAATGTGACAGTGTACAACGCCTTTGCAGTAGCCAAAGGCCCCGCACCATACACTAAGCCCGAGATGGCCGACTCATTCTTTGTCGACTCATTCTTTGTGTCGAATTCGGTGCGCCAGTACATAGCTGAAGGAAACGGCAGCTGCATACCCCGCTTCCTGGGCGAAGTTCCCGCTCTGTTCCGCGACGGCACTTGCCCCGTCGACGTGGCTCTGATTAACTGTTCCGTGCCCGACCCCGACGGATATGTGAGCTTCGGCGTCAGCGCCGACCTGGCTACATCGGCGGTCGAATGTGCCAAAGTGGTGATAGCTCAAATCAACAAAGCCATGCCCTTCAGCTATGGTGACCCCGTAATCCACATCGATAAAATCGACGCTTGTGTGGAATGCGACGACCCTCTGGTTGAAGTACCAACCGCAGTGCCCACCGAGGCCGAACTGCGCATCGGTGCAGCAATCGCCGAGCATATCCCCGACGGTGCAACCCTGCAGATTGGCGTGGGAGGCATTCCCAATGCCGTAATCCGTGCACTTGCCGACCACAAGCATCTAGGGCTGCATACCGAGGCTATGACCGACGGCGTGCTGCCGCTGCTCGAAAGCGGTGTAATCGACAACTCGCTCAAGCGCATCGAACCCGGCAAGTCCGTGGCATCGCTCGCTCTGGGCTCGCGCAAGCTCTACGACCACATGAACTATAACCGCGACATGATATTCCGCGACGTAGCCTGGACAAACGACCCCTTTATCATAGCCCAGAACCCCAACGTGGTATCAATCAACTCGTGTCTGGAAGTAGACCTTACCGGCCAGGTATGCGCCGACTCCATTGGCGAGCGCATATTCAGCGGCATCGGCGGCCAGCACGACTTTGTGTATGGCTCGTCGCGTTCACAGGGCGGTATATCGTTCCTGGCCATGCTTGCCAAGACCAATAAGGGCCACAATAAAATCAAGGCTCATCTGACTTCTGGCGCTGGTGTGGTCACCACCCGTTTTCAGACTCAGTGGATTGTAACCGAGTACGGAGCCGTGAACCTGCGTGGCCGCAACTACGCCGAGCGTGCCAAGCTGCTTATTTCGGTAGCCGCACCCGAATTCCGCGAAGAACTCGACCGTGCCGCCACCGCCCGTTTCGGCAAGGCTTACACCCGCCTGTACACCATGTAAGGCATCAATAAGCATATATAACTGTAGCCATAAAATCATCAAGGCCCCGGCTCCGGTCGGGGCCTTGTGTTTTTTGGAGTGTAGCTGCTGCGCGGTGGCGAAGCCATCAAGCCACACCGCAAAAGTCCCCCTATCACGACACTTTCAGCCTCTCAATGTCGGGCGCTATATGATTCAGTTGATGGGATATGCCTCTTAACTCGTAACCGAACTTTTTGCAGATAAATTTGTCTATTTATTACTAATTGGTTATCTTTGCAGCATGGAATCCAATGAGAGACAAAGTGGCGAAATTCGCGTGGTCTATAGGTCTATAAAACGCCTCAGTTTGAGGCGTTCTATAACTCGCTACCTACAAAGGTGCAGACTAAATTCAAATATGTAATAGATGTTGTAACCACCATCTACGATGTTTCCACAAAATTTGTCAAACATCTCCAAGCTAAACGACCTGGAACAATGAGGCAGTTAAATCCTGAAAAATTAGCAAATCTTAGCTCCTTCAACCGACAGTTGGATGAAGAGTACGGAAAACCCGGAAACCCGCAGCGCGAGGAGTTTCATGAGGAAGCTCTCTCATGGTATTACGGGCAGTTGCTCCGCGACCGTCGGCGCGAGCTGAAAATGACACAACGCGAAGTGGCCGAAAAACTCGGTCGTGAGCAGAGCTATATAGCGCGAGTTGAACGTGGTAAAGCCGATATACAGCTTTCGAGTTTTTTCCGCATTGCCGCAGTGCTCGGTATTCAGTTTATACCCACGTTTTCAAGCGTGATGAAATAGTCTTTACGAAATGGCAAACGAATCTCTTTCAGCGGCAAAAGCAGCCAAAAATGATGAGTTCTATACTCAATACTACGACATTGAGCGTGAGATCAACGCATATCTCGAATATAATCCTGATGTATTTCGTGGAAAGACCGTACTGTTGCCGTGCGACGACCCGGAGTGGAGCAACTTCACGCTCTACTTCGCACAACATTTTCAAACGCTCGGCCTGAAAAAATTGATTTCCACCTCCTATGCTCCCGATAGCAAGAAATATAAAACAGAATGGCAACCTTCTCTTTTCGAGCAGGACGCGCCCCAGTTTGATCCGGCCAAAACTTCGGTACGCGGCAAAATCTTTGTACTCGACCATGACCGCAGCGGCGATGGAGTTATAGACTTCCACGACATAGAATGGCAGTATCTTGAGGGAGATGGCGACTTCCGCAGTCGCGAAGTTACCGCCTTGCGCGATGAGGCCGACATCATTGTCACCAATCCGCCGTTCTCTCTATTCCGCGAGTTCCTTGCATGGATAGTTGAGGCAGATAAAAAGTGCCTTATGATTGGAAACACCAATGCCATTACATACAAAGAAGTTTTTCCTCTTATCAAAGAGAATAGACTTTGGCTTGGTGCCACGGGATTTTCTACAGACATGGTTTTTGGAGTACCCGAGGGCACCATTATTCCTGAGGCTTACAAGAAAAAAGCCGAGAAAATGGGCTATGTTGGTAATTACACCAGACTGGGCAATTCTTGTTGGTTTACTAATATGGAACATGGCCGTCGACATCAACCGCTATCGCTTATGACAATGGAGGAAAATATCATGTACTCGCGTCATAAAGATATAAAAGGGAAAGGCTACGCAAAGTATGATAACTACGATGCAATCGAAGTACCATTTGTTGATGCCATTCCTTCTGATTATAATGGTGCGATGGGTGTTCCTATCACATTCCTTGACAAATATTGCCCGGAGCAATTTGAAATCTTAGGTG